>TARA_R110000868_G_scaffold990_2_pt1 | contig 138234 bp, 133 predicted proteins | sample TARA_R110000868 | Tara Oceans TARA_R110000868 (sample SAMEA4397489) | marine metagenome | biome: Polar Biome; feature: [SRF] surface water layer (ENVO:00010504); material: water (ENVO:00002006), including particulate matter (ENVO:01000060) such as... | depth 5 m
TCCCGCCACGTCTATAAAACCTAATGAAATCAAAAGTTTGCGCTGGGCGTATTTCGGGGTGTAGGACGTAAAGCCCTTCAGGGGTTGAGGGCAGTAAACCGCACCGTGCACTGGCAGTAACAGTGCTTGAGAAAAGACAACTGCCAGGGGCGCAAAAGGAGCCGAAAGAAAATGCGCCATTCGAAGGTTTTTTTGGTCCTAGGCTGCAACGCGCCGCTTGGGTAACAGAGATGGTGCGGAGCGCTAAGCTTGATGCATCTTACGCGCTTACGTGGCCCAATGAGCCGCCTTGAAGCCAAGAAGTGTGAAGCAACGCGATAGCCCGAAGTATTGGACCCCACGGCGATAGAAGTGTGGTCAGATGGTAGGCGATTGCGCTTGCGCGGCAGAAACAGCAGCTTCGTAATCTTTCTCAAAAATCAGGATATAGTTGGCCCCCAGCGTGAAGAGCCCCAGCGTCAGTACCAATATGATTACTCTGATAATCAGCATGATCAGATTGTTCGCACCGACGGCCTCTACATGACATAGATTCCAACCCAACTGATTTTCCTGCGCAATCGCCTTATCAAATGCGCTGCGCGTATTTGTGATCATCGCGCCGATAAGTCCACCGGCCAAGCCGATGCGAACCACCTTGTTAACCATTCTTGTCATTTTCAACTCCTCCAACCGAAATGCTTCTCTCTCTATGGCCACTAGATGGGGAATCCAACAAGTTGAAATTTCTGGATTCAATCCATCTTTCGATCTTTTTCTGGCTAAGTCGCATTCCGGCGAATTATTGCCGTTTTCGATGGGCTCGTCGGACGGCCGTTCGGGGCACAGAAGCAGATGTTAGCTATGTTAGATGCAAGCAGCCCAAGGGAATAAAGGAAGCGTATTTCGCGAGAGATTGGCAGATTGATTGCAGTGCCCTTCCTCTTTCAAGAAGGGAGAAGATCAATGTCATTCGACAAGCCATCAGGACCGTGGATTCCTTGGAATAAGGCTGAACTATCATGACTGGCTCTTTCCAAGCCGTAAAGATTGAGGCCGACACCTGTCGACGCGTTCATACGCCCGTGTAGTGGAAGGCTGGATCAGACGAGCGGGCTGCCGCGATTGTCATTCGCAACGCACTCCATGCGCAGAACGAAGGCGACTCTGATCTTCGCGCCGCGTTTTCGGGATTAGGTGAATCGAACGCCGATCCCTCCGAGTGGGCCGTAGTCTGCGTGGAAGACGTCAGTGGGATTGGCGAATACAGGCCGGGTAAACGATCCGCAGAGTAGAATCTGTCCCGGCTCGAGGCTGATATCGAACGGCGCGAGCTTATTGGCGAGCCAGGCAATGCCATTGCCCGGATGCTGCAGTACACCGGCTGCAAGGCCTGTCTCTTCGATCAGGCCGTTGCGATACAGCATGCAGCCGATCCAGCGCAGATCCACCGCATCCGGCTTCATCGGACGGCCGCCGAGTATCACACCAGCGTTCGCGGCATTGTCTGAAATCGTGTCGAGCGCCGTCGAGCGCGTGCCGTATTTTGGGTCGACAGGCTCAACCCGCAGATCGATCAGTTCCAGCGCCGGCGTCACGTAATCGGTGGCCGCAAGCACATCATAAAGGGTCACGCCAGGGCCCTTCAGAGGCCGGTTCAGCATGAAGGCCAACTCCACTTCGATGAGCGGTTTCACGAACCGATCCAGCGGAATTTCGCTGCCATCGGCAAACAACATGTCATCGAGGAGCGAGCCATAGTCCGGCTCATCTATCTGGGAATTGATCTGCATCGCGCGGGACGTCAGCCCGATCTTGTAACCGATCACCTTGCGCCCTTCGGCGCGCTTGATGTCGAGCCAGGCGGACTGGATGGCGTATCCGTCCGCCATCGTCATGTTCGGGAATTGTTGCGACAATTGGGGGATGCGCACCTTTGTCTTTTCAGCCTCATGAAGCCTGCGTGCGGCGTCGAGAATAGCGTCGGCGGGAATGGTCACGATAGGTTTCCTTTATGGGAAGAGTTTATTCGCCGAGCAGCTTACGAGCAGCGCCCACTTGACCCCGGCCAGCAAGAATGAAGTTGTAGTCACCCACGAGCGTAATGAAGCGGTAGCCGATGGCTTGCATCCGGCCCGCAAATTCCGGGCTTGCCGTATGAATGCCTGCCGTCAGGCCATGCGTCTGGCAGGCCGCCGCTATGGCCTTGTAGGCTTCCATCATGTGAGGCTCATCAATATCGAACCCCTGCCTGCCGCCATGCGCCAGCGACAGGTCCGACGGCCCCACATAAAGGCCGTCGAGCCCCGGCGTGGCGGCAATCGCATCCAAATTGGTCAGCGCATCGCGCGTTTCGATCATGGCGAATTTCAGCACCTGATCGTCGGCGTGCGCGCCATAATCGAAACCGGCATAGATCATTGCGCGCGTGGCACCGGAACTACGCACCCCAAGCGGGGGATAAAGGCACGCGGATACAAACCGTGACGCATCTTCCGCCGTGTTGATCAGTGGGCAGATGAGGCCCATGGCGCCTGCGTCAAGCGCCTTGCCAATCAGTTCGGGGCTGTTCGCCCCAAGACGGACCATGGGTGTCACAGATGTAGTGGATACAGCCTGCAACATGGCCAGCATGTCGGCTTCGCTGATCATCCCGTGCTGTATGTCGATCGTGAGCGCGTCCCAGCCGAGCGACGCCATCACTTCGGCCAGGAAACCGCCAGGAATGACGGACCAGCCGTTCAACACCGTGCGCCCTTCCAGCAGGGCTTTCCGAATTTTGACTTCCTTCATGACGGCCTCTTCTGAATGACTGTAATCATATATTTCTGTCTTCATTTCATGCGCACTGCATAGGTTTTTCCGTTTTCTGAGGCAACATAATAATGAGTGCACTCATTTTTATTGACACGTCCGAGCCCCGGATTATGGTGGCTGCAAATCGGAACCTGCGAGAAGGAGCCTTCATTGGCGCGAGAACACACCTCACCTGGGCGGCGCGAGCAGAACAAACTCGAAAAACGCGGCCGCATCATCGCGGCGGCGCGTGCGCTTTTCAAACACAAGGGATTTGAGGCCACGACCACCCAAGAGATTGCCGACGCGGCCGGCGTGGCATCGGGAACGATTTTCACCTATGCGAGATCCAAGGAAGATCTGGTCATCATGGTCTTCCATGACGAAATGCTGGACGTAATCCAGGATGCAGCTGCGAAGGCGCAGGCTGGAACGGTCCTGCGAGACCAGTTGATCGCCTTCTTCGACGTGCTGGTCGACTACCATGAGCGGGACGTCGCCCTCGCGCGAACCCTGCTTCGCCAGCTGGGGTATGTCAGTACCAATGACCAGCGGTGCCTCGTCTCTGAACTGATGCGCGTCCTGCTTGGCCGCCTGACCCGTCTCGTAGAGGCAGCCAAGGCACGGGGAGAGATCTTTTCGGATCAATCCGCTTTTGCGTCGGCCCGGGCGGCCTTCGCGATCTATTACCTGCATCTGGGCGGCATGATGAGCGGCTATATCAATCGTACGCAGTTCGATCGGGCGCTGAAGACTGACCTGAGCTTGCTCATGCGCGGACTGGAGTGACCTTTCGGCGCCCGGCGCGCCACCCAACAACCTGAAACAAATGCGGCAAAGACCGCGTGGGAGGAACGACATGAGTGAAGTGACAGAGCTGGGATATCTGCGGATCGGCGTATCCGATCTCGCAGCTTGGCGAACATTTGCAACCGAGATTCTCGGCCTGCAGGTCCGCGACGATACGGAACCGGATCGTCTCTATCTTCGGTCCGATGCCTGGCATCACCGCATCATCCTCGAGCAGGACGGCAGCGACGACATTTTGGCAGCAGGCCTTCGCGTGGCCGGTCCAGAAGAATTTCGCATCATGCAGGACACCCTGCGCCAGCACGAGGTCCCGTTCGAGGTTGCAGATAAACAGACCGCGCACAGCCGCCGGGTGCTTGAGGTGATGCTCTTGAAAGACCCGGCGGGAATTCCGCTGGAAATCTTTCACGGGCCCCAAGTCGATACGCACATTCCGTTTCATCCCGGACGCGGCATGTTCGGCAAGTTCGTGACCGGGAGCGGCGGGCTTGGCCACGCAATGCTTGTATCGCCTGACCTCAACGCGACTTATGAATTCTACAAGCGTCTCGGGATGCGCGGCAGCATCGAATACCAAGTGCCCCGGCCTGACGGCCACACGGTCGAACTGCTGTTCATGCACTGTAACACACGTGACCACACGTTCGCGTTTGGCATGCCCGCCAAGGGCCGAATCAATCACATGATGATGGAAGTCAGTACACTGGATGACGTCTACCTGACCTACGAACTGGTCAAACAGGCCGACATGGATATTGCGATCCTGCCGGGCAAGCACGCGAACGACCAGATGTTTTCCTTCTACTGCATTTCGCCCTCGGGATTTCAGGTCGAGGTCGGCTGGGGCGCGCGCCCGGCATCCCATCAATCGGAATACTATACCGGCGACAGCTACGGGCACCAATTCACGCCAGCGGGAATGCCATCATGAGCCCGAAAGATGCGTCCAAGATCACGCCGCGCCAGCACTTCATCGGCGGGAAGTTTGTCGACTCCAGTTCCGGCGAGACGTTCGACCTCATCAATCCGGCCACGGAAGCCATCACAACCGTCGCCGCGCGTGGGAACGCAGCCGACATCGCTGCCGCAGTGGCCGCAGCCAAGGCAACTTTCGAAAGCGGGGCGTGGTCACGCGCCAAGCCGTCCTTTCGGCGCGAGGTCCTTTTCAAGGCCGCAGACCTGATCGAGGCGCGCTCAGATGAAATCGTACGCCTGCAAAGCCTGGAAATGGGCGCTCCCATCGGACCGGAATTCAAGGGCCCGCACCCCGTCGTTGAACGCTCGGCCCGCAACTTGCGCTTCTTTGCGCAGGAACAGGAACAGGTTGGCGATCACGCTTTCAACCGTGACGATACGTTGCTCACCTACACCATGTCGGATGCAGCGGGCGTCTTCGGTCTGATCACGCCGTGGAACGCGCCGATGATGCTGTCGACCTGGAAGATGGCGCCATGTCTCGCCTATGGAAACTCCGCCGTGCACAAGCCGTCTGAACTGTCCTCACTCTCCATCCAGGTCCTGTGCGAGATCTTCGAGGAAGCCGGAATGCCCGCAGGCGTCTACAATGTCGTCTTGGGGCTGGGCAAAGAAGCGGGAGTGCCGCTGGTTGAGCACAAGGACGTGATCGGCGTCTCCTTTACGGGATCGCCCGGCACCGCACGGGACATTGCGACCCGCGCTGCAGCGTCGCTCAAACGCACCTCCTTCGAACTGGGTGGCAAGTCCGCGAACATCATTTTCGCCGATGCCGATTTGTCCAAAGCGATCCCCTCTGCCGCCATGGGAATATTCATGAATGCCGGTCAGGCCTGCATCGCTGGGTCGCGCATCCTCGTGCAGCGCTCGATCCACGACAAGTTCCTCGAGGGCTTCCGGAAGGCTGCATCCGCCTGGAAGCCCGGCAACCCCGAACTACGCACCTCCCGTATTGGCCCCCTTGTCTCGAAGAGCCAGTACGACCGCGTGATGGGCTATATCGATCTTGCTCGCGAAGAAGGCCGTATCCTGTTCGGTGGCGGACGGCCTGAAGGGCTCGACAAAGGTTTCTTCGTTGAGCCAACAGCCATTGTCGACGTCGAGCCTGACGCACGCATTGCGCAGGAAGAAATATTCGGTCCCGTCGCAACCATCCTTCCTTTCGATGATGCAGACGACGCCATCGCGATTGCCAACAATTCCAGCTATGACCTCGCCGGCTATATCTGGACCGGGTCGCAGGAGATCGCGCACTATGTGAGCCACCGGCTCGAGACCGGCATGATGTGGATCAATTCCGGCTTTGACCGCGACCTGCGCCAGCCTTTTGGCGGAATGAAAAATAGCGGTCTTGGCCGAGAAGGCGGCAATCTCAGCCGAGAATTCTACACCACGACGCGCTTTGCCTCCTTTCCCCTGACACCCCGCTAGAGAGAACTCCAAGCCATGAATGTATTACAAGGTGAACGTTTCGAGCAGCGCCGAATACTCTTTGAAGGTCGCCCCGAGTGGGCACTCGTCGAGGGCGACGAGTTGAAAACCATGGATGGCCGCCGCGTCGCTGAATCCGAGGCGGTCTACCTGCCTCCCTGCGACCCGACGAAGATACTCTGTATCCATCTCAACTACGATTCGCGCCGCGTTGAATTCCGCGCACCGGAACTCGTAACTCCAACTTATTTCCAGAAGCCAACAACAGCCTTGAACAGTCACCGGGGTGCCCTGAACCGACCGACAAATACGCAGTATCTGAACTATGAGGGCGAGATCGCTGCAATCATCGGGCGACCGATGAAGAACGTCGCGAAGGAAGATGCGTGGGACTATATCGCAGGCTTTGCCCCGGCGAATGACGTCGGCTCCCAGGACTTCCGTGACACCGATGCCGGCGGGATGACCCGCGTGAAGGGCATGGATGGGTTCTGTCCGATCGGCCCCGGCATCGTGCGCGGCGTCGATGTGCGAAAGTCGGTTCTTCGAACTCTCCTGAACGGCAAAGTGGTTCAGGAAACCGAAGTCGCGGACATGACGTTCGGCATTGACTATCAGCTTGCAGACCTTTGCCGCCACATCACCCTCTTGCCGGGCGACGTTGTCCTAACGGGCACACCCGCGAATTCGCGGCCTATGCAGCCTGGCGATGTCGTCGAGGTGGAGGTGACTGGCCTCGGAAAGCTCCAGAACCGCGTCGCGGATATTCCGGCACCTGCCCACGATGTCGGGCACCAGCCAACAGATACGGACACCGTGCGCCGCGTCGCGCTCGGCGGTGACTGGTGGAAAGAACAGGACGCCAAACAATAGGCGCCCAGCAGAACTTGGGAGGAACAAAATATGACGGACGTACAGATCAGCCAAAATATTCTGAACCCGGAAATATTTCCGAGTGAAAAAGGCCCGCCGCATCGCCTTTTTGACCTGTGGCGCAAGGACGATCCGGTTCACTGGAACCCGCCAACGCCGAGCTACGCGCCAAAGCCGCCTGCCTCGCCCGTCACGAAGGGCTTCTGGGTTCTGACTCGGTATAAGGACGTCTTTGACGTTTCCCGGGACGCCGAGCTGTTCAGTTCCCATGAAGCGGGATTCATGGTCTGGGACCATGACGAAAAGACGCTCGCCCAGCAACGTGCCAATTTCATGGGAATGCGGCCCGCCGAGCACTCGGCGGTCAAGCAGGTCCTGCTACCCCCCTTTTCGCCAAAAGCCATGATGGAGCTGCTGCCGGACATCGACCGCATCGCCGAGGAGATCGTGGACAGTGTCGCACAGAAGGGCTCATGCGAGTTTGTATTTGACGTCGCCTCGAAGCTGCCTGTGTATACATTCTGTGAGTTGATGGGCATCCCTGAGCACTACCGGGAGAAGGTCGCACAATGCGGCAACGGGCTGGCTGATGTCGAAGGGCGGGGTGACCAGGATGGTGATCCGTTGTTTGAGCTCTTTGCGATCTGTCAGGAACTTTCCGAAGAAAAGCGGAAAAATCCCGATCACGGCCTGCTGAGCATCATGGTCAATGACAAGGCGCTCAACCTGGACCACATGCAGCTCAACATGTTCTTCGTCGTCTTCGCCATGGCCGGGCATGAGACGACGCGGAGCACCGCAGCGCATTTCATCTATCAGATGAATCAGAACCCGGATCAGTACAAATTGCTGCTTAGCGATGTCAACAAGCATCTCGAAAACGCCATCGAGGAAACCCTTCGGTTTACAAATACGACGACGAACTTTCGCCGCACAGCAATGCGCGATACCGAGATTGGCGGCCACCCCGTCAAGAAAGGGGACAAAATCCTTCTCTCCTATGCGGCGGCAAACCGGGACCCGAGCATTTTCGAGAATCCGCATGTGTTCGACATCACGCGCACCAATGCGCGCAAGCACCTTGCCTTCGGTACCGGGCCGCACGTCTGCATCGGCGCAAGGCTCGCACGTATGCAATTGATCGCGTTGCTCAGGCAGATTGTTACGCGCATTCCGGACATCCATCCGGTCGGCGATCCGAAATGGCTTCATTCCATTAGGTTCAACGCCATCGTGGACATGCCGGTTGCCTTCACACCCGAAGCATCAAAGCACTAGCGGGAGCTGGCCGCGTGAATAGGCGGCCTGTCCACCGCCCTCGCACTGGCTGACGCAGGCCATGATGTGCGAGTGATTGAAGTCGTCATGGACATCCAACCCCTCAGCGTCGGTATCAATCTGTTGCCCCATGCTGCCCGTATCCTTGACCGGATCGGCGTACTGGACGACCTGCTCTCGCTCGGTGTGGCCACTCGGGAACTTGCCCGTTTCAACTGTCCTGGACAGAAGATCTGGACCGAGCTGCGCCGACGGTCTGCCGGGTTCGATGCCCCACAAGTGTCCATCTCGCGTGGCGACGTGCAGGGAACACTGCTGAACCATGCGCCCGCAGACATGAAAAGACATGCCCGGAACTAGGCACTCCGTCCGATATAGCCCAAGCTGGTTGCTACACGGACGGCTTGGGCTCGACCGGAAACCGACAGCTTTTGCCCTGCATTGGTCAGGTGAAACCGAATCGTGGGGATGGATATTCCCATGATCGTCGCGATCTCGCTGTCCGTTTTGCCGATGGCAGCCCATTTCAGGCACTGGATCTCTCTGCGTGTCAGATCGACCAGTTCTGGGAGGGCAATATGTGAGTCATTTTCCCGGTAGGCGGAAAGAAATTTGAGCGTCAGTTGATGCATGCTTGCAGCGTGCGTCCTGAATGTTTGCGCAATGTCGGACACTGGCTCATTGGCTGCCCAGACGATCGCGCCAAGCACGCCGTAAGGCATGTAGCAGGGGCAGATGATGGCACTGGCAACTTCATACGCATCATAATCAGCGTTCTGGTTGAAGACGTCCAATGCGCGATTCGGCCGCCAACTCCTCAATGTTTCACCATCGAAGTAAAATGGTTCCGCCGAAATTCTGGCTGCCTGGATAAAGCCTGACCGGAGCGCGAATGTGCGGTCATCCCAATAGTGAAGATTCGGGTCGAACCAATTGAACAGGCTCGCGGCGTAAGGCGTGCCTTCCTGATCGCGCATGGGGTTGGGATCGCTGACATCTGCAGAGGCGGCAATGTAGGGGAGACCTGAACGCTGCCCAATCTGGACAACTTCCATTGCCAGATTGTGGACGTCATTGTCGGTGGAGCCTGAACCGGCTTCCGAGGGAGGAGAAGGTTTCATACCTATTGGTTCTGGTAGCTTGAGCCTTGGCAGTCGTAGTCGCTAGAGTTTCAGGCCAATACAGGAGATATTGGATGAATCTGGGCCTATCTGAAAAAGATATCGCTTTCCGCAAGGAAGTGCGAGCTTTCCTTCGCGACAATCTTACGCCTGAACTTGCCGCCGCTGGTAGAAAGGCGACGAGTGTTTTTGTGGAGCCTGAGTACACGCTCGCCTGGCAAAAGAAGTTGCACATGCAAGGCTGGGCAGCGCCGAGTTGGCCGCAAGAGTTTGGCGGACCCGGCTGGACGGAAATGCAGCGCTATATCTTTGCCTCGGAATGCGCCATTGCCGGAGCGCCCCCACTGGCCCCCATGGGCCTGAACATGGTTGGCCCCTGCATCATCGGATATGGCACACCGGACCAGAAGGCATTTTTCCTGCCACGCCTGTTGGCAGGGGAGGACTATTGGTGCCAAGGGTATTCGGAACCCCAATCAGGGTCTGATCTGGCGTCTCTGTCTCTCAAGGCAGAACGGGATGGTGACCATTATGTGCTCAATGGATCAAAGATCTGGACGACGCACGCGCATCACGCAAACCGCATGTTCTGTCTCGTGCGAACCGACACCACAGGTAAACCCCAGCAAGGCATCACCTTCCTTCTGCTAGAGATGTCGGCGCCCGGCATTACCGTCGATCCGATCATTACATTGGCGGGTGAGCATGAATTGAACCAGGTCTTCTTTGATGACGTCCGCGTTCCGGTGTCGGGCAGGCTTGGCGAGGAAAATGATGGCTGGACGGTTGCGAAATACCTGCTGGAATTCGAACGCAGCGGCGGATCGTCGGCCGGTCTTGAGGCGGCGCTGAATCGACTTCGTGCCCATGTTCTGGAAAGCGGCCTCGAAGAGCCGGGATTACGTGCCCGACTCGAGACAGCTGCCATTCTGCTCGATGCCATCCGTGTGACCGAGCAGCGCATTGTGGCATCGCTCAGTGCGGGGCGTCCGCCGGGCCCAGCCGCATCGATGCTCAAGGTTCAAAGAACGGAGATGATGCAGAAGATCGACGAGATCGCAATCGACGCTGCGGGCCCCCATGCGGCTATTCATGAGCCAGTGACCTGGCATCCGGAATCCAATCTGGACCCGGTCGGGCCAGAAGCCCTGAGTGTCGCTACGGCGAAATATTTCAACAATCGCGCGGGCTCAATTTATGGCGGCTCGAACGAGGTCCAGCGCAACATCATGGCCAAGGCCGTTCTTGGTCTCTGAACCGGACCTATCAACCTTGATAGCTTGCCGGGCATGGTCCTTTCCGGGGAACCTTTGCTGACAGCTCCGCAAAAAAAGGAGCGTTGGGAGGAAAATTTGATGAACCGGACGACATATCTGAAATCGCTATGCATGGGTGTCTCATTCGCCGCGCTCGGGGCAAGTTTGCCCGCCATTGCGCAAGAGGCAGGCGCGCCCTCTGCCGAAAGCAGCGAGGAGTCGCAAGGCTCCATGAAACTGGAGTCTATCACGGTTACGGCCCAGAGGCGGGAGGAATCCGCCAATGACGTTCCGATGTCTATTCAGGCGTTTGGTCGAGAGCAGCTCGATAATCTTCGGGTCAATGAGGTCGATGACCTGCAAGCGCTTGTGCCAAGCTTTTCGGTTTCGCAAAGCTATCAGGGTGTTCCAACCTATACCTTGCGCGGTATCGGCTTCAATACGATCAACATGTCGGCAACGTCCACTGTCGGCACCTATGTCGATGAAGTTGCCTATCCGTACCCCTTCATGAACTCCGGACCGATGTTCGATATTGAGCGTATCGAGGTATTGAAGGGCCCACAGGGAACCTTGTTTGGTCGCAATACGACAGCCGGCCTGATCAATGTTGTTACGAACAAGCCTGTCGATGAATTCCAGGCGAGTGTTTCCGCCGACATCGGAAATTACGACACGTGGAATCTCGAAGGCATGATCAATGTGCCGCTGGCGGAAAATGTGCAGGCGCGTTTCGCGATCCGCAGCGAGAATAGTGATGAAGGCTGGCAGGAATCGATTTCTCGGGGAGAAGACCGGGGAACGGTGGACAAGCTCGGTTTCCGTGCGGCGCTGGAAATACAGCCGACAGACAAGCTCGACATTGACCTGTCTTATAATGGGTGGGTCAGCAAGTCCGACACGATCGCCGGCCAGGCGATTGGCCTGACCCCCAATACGGATCCCACATTTATCGTGCCGGGAACCAATGGCCCTGCGACGGCATCCGGTTTCAACCAGCCGGGCCTTGTTGACTTTATCAATAACAATTTTCCAACCAGCGCCGAACAGGCCGACTGGGCGCCTTCTTACATGCGGTCAGCCGATATCGGCGCGGGCGAAGGCATTGACGGTCCGCATGAAGAGAATTCCAGTTTCGATGCCATCAAGCTTGGTGTGAGCTATGAGTTCGACAACGAAATGCGGCTTGTCTCGCTCACAGGCTACAACAAACTGGATCGTGAAGCCGTACTTGATTGGTCAGGTGTGCCGTTTCAGATCCTGCTTCAGGACATTGAAGGCGAAATCAAATCCTTCAGCCAGGAACTTCGCCTGGAAGGGTCAAATGATAAGGTCAACTGGCTGGTTGGCGCCTATTATGGCAAGGACGAAACGACCGACGGCAATCGCACGATGCTGCGGGACAACGCCAATTCCAACTTTGTAAGCACAGCAGCATACCTGCTGACGGTCGACCCGACCGCACTTGGTTTCCCACCGCAAATGGCTGGTCTGGTTTCCATGCTGAACGTGGACCCGGAAACAGGACAACCCTATTCAGCCGCCGAATTGCTCTCTTCCTTCCAGACTTATTATGACACCGGTGAGTTTGAATCGACGACTGCAAGCATTTTTGCAAATGCCGACTGGGAACTAACGCCTGAGTTTTCCTTGACCACTGGTATTCGTTACACGGATGACAAGCAGGAATATGTTGGCTGTTCAGGTGATGTGAACGGTTCGATGCAGCCAAACGTCAACGTCTTCAACCGCGTCTTCTTCACAGCGATCTACGGTCTGGCCACGCCACCAGCGCCACTGCTCGAAAACGGATGCAATACTTACGATCTGGAGACGAACTCGTTCAGCGCAGTGACATCGGACGTCAAGGAAGACAATATTTCGTGGCGAGTCGTCGGCAACTGGACGCCGGCTTCGCTGGAAGACACGCTTTTCTTTGCGTCGGTGTCCAATGGCTACAAGTCTGCTTCAACCCCGGTGAACGCAGCGTCGAAATCGGAACAAAATGCGCCGGCAACACAGGAAAGCCTGCTGGCGTATGAAGTTGGCGTCAAAGCTGGCCTGTTCGACCAGCGCATGCAGGCGAATGCGTCGCTGTTCTACTACGATTATACAGACAAGCAGGTCTCTTCCTTCTTCCCGGATCCGATCTATCGTGCCTTGTCTCGCCTTCAGAATGCTCCGGAAGGAGAGGCCTATGGCCTGGATGCGGAGCTGACATGGTTGGTGGCAGAACATCTGACGGCCATTGGCGGACTGACCCTTCTGCAAACGGAGTTCGGATCATTTGAAACGTCTGATGCCTTTGGCTTGCCGACAAATCGTCAAGGTGATCCGTTCTTGTATAGTCCGGAAACCACCGCGAGCTTGACGCTGATGTATGACCGGCCCGTATCGGATACACTTGGCTTCAGAAGTGCGTTGAGCGGGCGTTGGCAGAGCGACTCTACCGCCGGCGATCCAGACGACCCGCAATATGGCATCGATTCCTATGGCGTACTGAATGGCAGCATCGGAATCTACTCACTCGACGACAATTGGGAAGTTTCCGTCTGGGGCAAGAATCTGACAGATGAGTATTACTGGCAGCAGATTGCCTCCAACGCCAATGTCGTACTGCGGTTTGCCGGGCGTCCGCGCACGTATGGCGCATCGCTCAGCTATCGTTTCTGATTTCCTCTGAAAAACTGGCTGCGCTTCCACTTATATGGGGCGCAGCCTTCTTTTTCTGGATTGAATTCAGGAGCGCCGCGGGGGAAGTCGGGAGGTCCTGCCCAGAAGTTATTCTTTGGGCCGGACAAATCAAAGTATCCAATCGGGACTATCAGGAGAATGCAAATGCGTAATGAGGGTGCCCTGACGAGCGCGGACTTTGACCAAATGCCCACATTGGGTGACATTGCGCGCTTTCATGCCCGCAAACGACCTGATGCCATAGCGCTCACCTTTGAAGGGCGAGACACGACGTTTCGTGCTTTCGATCTCCTCACGAACAAGGTGGCAAATGCCCTGGCAGCCTCTGGCGTGAAGCCCGGCGAACGGATTGCTTATATTGGCAAGAACAGTGACCACTATTTCGAACTTCTGTTCGGTGCCGCCAAGATGGGCGGTGTAACCCTGCCGATAGGATGGCGTCTCGCTCCGGCGGAGATGGCCTATATCATCGGGGACGGGAAGGGATCGCTGATATTCGTTGGTCCCGAAGTCGCTGAACTGGCCAAGGCAGCGCTCGCTGAATTGAAGCATCCTCCCAAAATCATATTCATGGAGGATGCTGGGCCCGACGGTTTTGTCAGCTGGAGGGATAGCCAGAGTGACGAAGATCCAGGCGTCTCGATTGCGCCGGGCGACGTCGCGCTTCAATTGTATACATCGGGGACCACAGGCAGGCCAAAGGGCGCCATGCTCAGCCATGACAATCTCCTCGGCGGTCGCCGGGAATCTGTGGAGGCACACCTGCCCTGGAATGAATGGGGGCCAGACGATGTCAGCCTCGTAGCGATGCCAGTGGGCCATATTGGTGGCACAGGCTGGGGAATTGTGGGCTTGTTCAATGGCGCGAAGGGCATCGTCGCGAGAGAGTTCGATCCGTTTCGTGTGCTTGATTATATTGAGCAGGACGGCATTTCGAAAATGTTCATGGTGCCCGCTGCGTTGCAGATTGTGGTAAGGCAGCCCAATGCCAGAAGCGTGGACTACTCCCGCCTGAAATACATTTTGTACGGGGCCTCACCCATTCCTCTGGATCTATTGCGGGAATGTATGGAAGTCTTCGGCTGTGGGTTCTGCCAGCAATACGGCATGACCGAAACGTGCGGAACGATCATCTACTTGCCACCGGAGGATCATGACCCGGACGGGAACCAGCGGATGCGGGCTGCAGGTATCCCCATGCCAGGGGTGGAGATTCGCATTGAAGACAATGAAGGGAATGTGCTTCCACCCCATCAGGTGGGCGAGGTGGTGACCCGGTCCCGCGCCAATATGAAAGGCTACTGGAACCTGGATGAGGCGACGCAAAAGACGATGACAGCGGACGGATGGCTTCATACAGGAGACGCGGGATACCTTGATGAGGACGGCTATCTCTACATTCATGATCGCGTGAAGGACATGATCATTTCAGGCGGAGAAAATATCTATCCAGCTGAAGTCGAGAATGCTGTCTACGGACATCCGGACGTCGCCGAAGTGGCGGTAATTGGCGTCCCGGATGAGAAATGGGGTGAGGCGGTAAAGGCCGTTGTGGCGCTGAAACCCGGCGCGGCGTCGGATCCAGACTCCATCCTGTCTTTTGCGCGCACGAGGATTGCCGCGTTCAAGGCTCCCAAAAGCGTTGACTTTGTCGAGGCTCTTCCCCGCAATGCGTCGGGCAAGATATTGAAGCGGCAACTTCGAGAGCCTTATTGGGGCGGTAAAGACAGGGCCGTGAACTAGAAAAAACTGTTTGGGAGAAGATCATGGCCATTCAAACCCGCTTTACGAAGGAATTCGGCATTGAGCACCCTATCGTTCAGGGAGGCATGCAATGGGTCGGATATGCAGAGATGGTGGCGCCCGTCGCAAATGCGGGAGGGCTCGGTTTCCTGACGGCTCTGACACAGCCCACGCCAGAGGATCTTGCAAAAGAGATCGCACGCACGAAGGAGATGACGGACAAACCCTTCGGTGTGAATCTCACCATCCTGCCCGCGATCAAGCCACCTCCCTATGCCGAATACAGGCAGGCGATCATCGAGGGTGGGATCAAGATCGTCGAGACTGCGGGCTACAAGCCGCAGGAACATATCGACCATTTCAAGCAGCATGGCATCAAGGTGATCCACAAATGCACGGCCGTGCGTCACGCGCTGTCAGCCGAGCGGATGGGCGCCGATGCCATATCGATTGATGGGTTTGAATGTGCGGGTCATCCCGGAGAGGACGATATTCCCGGCTTGATCCTGATCCCGGCGGCGGCACGCAAGGTGAGGGTGCCCATGCTGGCGTCCGGTGGTTTTGCGGATGGCGCGGGGCTCGTGGCAGCCTTGGCGCTCGGCGCCGATGGCATCAATATGGGGACCCGGTTTTGTGTCACGCAGGAGGCGCCGATTGATGAGGCCTTCAAAAGGAAAATGGTTGAGAATGATGAGCGCATGACCAATCTCATTTTCCGGACTCTGCACAATACAGCCCGGGTCATGAAAAATGCCGTGAGCGATGAGGTCGTGGAAATCGAGCGCAAGGGCGGTGCAAAGTTTGAAGATGTTCAGCATCTTGTCGCCGGAGTTCGCGGGCGAAAGGCCATGGCGGACGGAGATACTGATGGGGGAATCTGGTCGGCCGGCATGGTGCAGGGGCTGATCAACGATATTCCTACCGTGAAGGAACTTATCGACGGTATCATTTCTGATGCAGAGTCGATCATTCATGGACGTCTGGACGGAATGACAGTCTGATTAAGGCGCAGACGTCAGCATTTCATGGCGGCAACCGCTACTCAGCCGAGGAATCCTGCTTCCAATACTCTGCCAGCTTATCCGGCAGGGTCAGGGGATCGAAGGGTTTGGGAATAACCCCGACAGCTCCAAGCTGCAGATAGGCTTCCTGCTCGTGGGCTTGGGATTTCGCCGTCATGAAAACGGCTGGGATCGTTGAGCCATTGGGAAGCGCGCGGATACGCCGAAGCGTTTCGGGGCCATCCATTTCCGGCATCATCACGTCGAGTAGCAACATATCGGGAGCAAATTCATGAAACTGCGCCACGGCGTCTGCGCCGCGTATACAGTGATGCAGCTCCAATCCTCCAAATTCCTGCATCGCCATGACCGCCAGTTCCGCGACCATTGGATCGTCTTCTACAAATAATATCTTGTTCAGGCGGCTTGCCATTTGTCATCTCCCTGTTTTCCTGAAGGTGCGCAGATTGGAAAGCTCAGCATGAAGGTGGCACCGTGGCCCTCCACGCTTTCATAGGAAATTTCTCCGCCCAGGGATTCCACAATGGATTTGGTGATGTTCAACCCCAGGCCGGACCCACCGGCCATACGCGTGGCCGACCCATCGGCCTGGGCAAACCGCTGGAATATCTTGTCACGGAACGAGGCGGGAATGCCCGGACCTTTGTCAAAAACAGATATCAGCACTCGATCATTTGTATGGGGTGCGATTTCAATGAGGACTGTTTCACCATCTGGCGAAAATTTGGCCGCGTTGGAGAGCAGATTGACGAGCGCCTGATTGAAACGAGAGGGATCAACCAGACTATAGGTTGTCGGAATATCTGCCTTCAGCTGGAAGGTTACATCATACTTCTCTGCCAGGCTCTGATGACGCTCCACAATGTCTGTCACCAGCGCCTTCATATCGCAGCTTTCAGGATAGAATTCCATCTTCCCTGCAGCGATTTTCTCGACATCCAGAATGTCATTGACCAGACGCCCCAGTCTCTGCGTGCTCAGTAGAGAAATGTCCAGCAGACGCGCTTCCTTGGATCCGACCTTGCCTCCCAACATTTTTTGCAAAATACCGAGTGAGGCCTGAATTGACGTCAGCGGAGTCCTCAGCTCATGATTCACTGTGGAGACAAATTCGTTCTTGAGGGTTTCCATCTGCTTGCGTTCTGTAATGTCCCTGACAATTCCGATGAACATGATCTGCCCGCCGGCATCGACCTTGCTCAATGAGATTTCCATGGGGAATGTGGACCCGTCCAGGCGCCGCCCTTGGGTTTCGCGTGTGATCCCGGCCGCGTTTCCTGAGCCTGATCTCTTGTCCTTCTCCAGAAACGATTCATAGTTTGTAAGAATCGATCCCGGCATCAGCAATTGAATGCTCTGACCAGAAATGTCCTCAAGACGTGTGCCGAATATGCGCTCCGAAGAGGGACTGAAATGCTGGATCAGGCCCTGCTCGTCGGTCGAGAATATGCCATCAAGTACATTCTCAAAGATGGCCCGGACCCGCGCCTCAGCTCCTTTCAGATCCTGTGCCAATCCCTGGAACGCTTCTGCCAGCTCTCCGATTTCGTCGTCGCGCTCTATTGCCAGAGCCGGCACGCCGCCAGATACCCTCGCCTTCCGGATGGATGTGGTCATGTCCAGCAACGGCGCAGTTAGCCGTGTTGACGCCCAGGCTGCCCCACCGAGGGATACGCCAATGAGCAGCAAGGCAAGCAGGGCCCCTTCATTTCGGATGCGCGTCACGCCCGTCATCAGTTGGCTATGTGGGACACGGATAGATATGATAAGGTGAGAATCGTCCAGGCGCTGGCTAATCGGAAGTCTTGCCGAATAGACGAGATCAGTGGCCGTATTCTGCACCCATGAGGAAGCATGCTGCTCACTTTTCGGGCGAAGTGTCTCTAGCAAGTCTGTCTGCTTATCTGATCCTTCGAGACTGTATTGAAATGCGGCGACTGATCCGTCTGCATGTTGTTCCATGTAATCGCCGGATTCATTTGAGACGATGATATTGCGATTCAACTGGATGACATTGAACCGCTCACGGAGCATGGCACTGTAATCAGCATTGATAACGACCATGCCGAAAATACTGCCCTTGGCATCAAATATTGGCACGATGGCACGTAGGGTGGGGACGAGATCGCTGTCAAGCGTTCCAAATTCGCGATTATAGGTGACATTCGAGAAATAGGCCTCGCCCGGCGAAAGGGTTAGCGCCTTCTGGAAATAGATTTCCTGCGATTTTGATTGCAGGTGCGTCTCTGCGACACGTGCCCATCCATTGGATGCCCGATTGACGCGCACAAGTTCTCTGCCGTCGTTATCCAGCCCAATATATCGCATTTGTGTGTAAGTGACCCGCTCACGCATCATGGATACGAAAATGTCTTCCAGACGTTGGCGCCATTGATCCGTGGTCGAGCCGTCCAGTGGGTCGATTTCGTTATTGTCTGCGCTTCGCAGCATTCCCTGGATGGGAGGCGTGCGGGAAACGACGAAGGCGTCATTGATCATTTCGTCATAGGCGCGCTTGAATTCCAGGGCGACCAGCTGGGTTTCATGCGCCACATTTTCCACAGCCATATCGCGCGAGACGGCTGTCGTGCGTAAAACAAGCAGAGCGCCCAGAGCAAGTGAGGTCAGCAGGGATACGCCGCATGCCAGCAGTATGATCTTGTTGCGTAAGGAATGGGGGTAAAGGGACCGGAAAAGTCTGGGGTCTGATCTCATGGTGCGCTCACTTTGGCGGTTGCAAACCGTCATCTGATGCGACGCTTCGCTCTCATGTGTGTGCGGAAATCTGTACAATTTCTTACCGTATGTGTGTTCCCCATCCGACCTCGCTGTATTGCCCCGCGGCCCTGGCTGGAGTACCGGGCCGGCGTCGGCAGATGCCTGGCAATCACGTCAGTACTGCTAGGGGGTGCTCAAATTCGGAAAAGACCTGAAGGGAAAGACGCTTGAGCCGCCTGTCGTGAATCTAGGCCGAAGGCACTGCAGGCGTTACAGAAGGGGCTTTGTACGAAGGCGATGTCGCTACGGGGTTAGGATGGCCGGAAATCCTAATCGAAGCCTAATGGATTGGGCGGATATTGCGCGCTGTTTTTTGCGGGGGGCTAACCGGGACGCGCTAGGGTTAATCCTGCGCGCCGAGGAACCCAATGACCCGTCACTCAGAAAAATCCGGACAGCCTTCCTGGGCCAGTTCGCTCGACACCCTTTCTGACTCAATCCCAAGCCCGGACCGCTTGCAACATTCAGTCATTTTCTATTGCTCCGTCATGGTGCTGGTTACCATGTCCGCCACTATCGCCAGTCTCGCATCGCTCGGCCAGTATACCGTCGATATCGGCACCGTGGTTGACGTCTTCACGATCCTCGCCGTGGGCGGCGCGGCTATGCTGGCTTTCATGCGACAGCGAATGCTCCTGCAAGGCTTTCTGCTGTGTGTCAGTGTCCCGGTCAATCTGCTGGCAATGCTCATCCTGGACCATCAGGGGATCTTCGAGGGTATGCTGCTATTGAGCATCACGCCGATCATTTGGGGGCTGTTCACGACGATGTGGATGAGCTTCCTCTACACAGCTTTCCTTGTCGCGTTCATCAATTGGTATATGGGGCCTGCCGGCCGACTTGAACTGGTCGTGAATGGTGTGGATGACACCCTGTTGTCCGCCATCGCCCTCAGCCTGATTGCGCTCGCCTGTTGCGTAGCTGCCGTCCTGCCTAAACAACTCGGCCGCAATGTATATGTCACGTTGAAAGAGCTGGCCCAGCGCGAGAACATGCACCGCAGCCGCTCGACCTCCTATGCGGAAATGTCCTCGGACTGGCATCTGGCAGTCGATCCGACTGGCAAGATCGTCCACTATTTCGGCAAGGGTGATGCCCTCGGCCGTCAGTGGCGTGATGTGCTGATCGGATGGGAGACCGACGAGGACGCATTCAACATCGCGCTCCAGAACCGGAAGCCATTTTCCCGGATCAAGGGCGTGTTGCATGCGGATGGGGTGAATTGCCGGGTGGAGTTCAGCGGGCGTCCGCAATACTCCGAGACAGGTGAGTATCTCGGATATCTTGGTATTGCGCATGATATCAGCATACGCGAAAAATTTGAGCAGAAGCTGAAGCAGCAAGCAACGACCGACCTCCTGACCGGGCTCGAGAACCGTCATGCCTTCAATTCTCTGGTCGAGGCCCGCAAGACCGAAAACGAACCGGCCCTGTTGAGCATCCTCTATATCGACCTCGACAAGTTCAAGGAGTTGAATGATCGCCACGGGCATAGCGGCGGCGATGCGGCCCTGATCGAACTCGGTGAGCGTTTCAAGCGCCTTGCCGAAGAAGATGCTGCTGTGCGTGTCTTCCGGATCGGGGGCGACGAATTCTGCTGTGTCCTCAACCGATCTGCGCAATTGTCTGAAGTTGCCGCGCTTGCGGGACGGATCCGGTCGCTGGTTTCGGCTCCTATTTCGTATGATGGGCGGCTGATTGATCTGACGGCGTCGATTGGTGCGGCCATCGGGACGTGTGGCGAAGGAATCGAAGACGTGCTGGAACAGGCCGATGCGGCCGTATATGAAGCCAAGTCCAAAGGGGGCGATTCCTGTGTTGTTCCGGATGCGGATGTCCGTGAGCGCCTAGAGCGCCGCGTATCCATTCACCGGGAGCTCATTTCGGCCATTGATAAAGGCGAAATCAGCTTGCACTACCAGCCAATTGTCCGCGTATCGGATTGCCGCTTGGTCGGCGTCGAGGCGCTGGCGCGGTGGAGCCACCCGAAATATGGGCCGATCAGCCCGTCCGAATTCATCGAAATCGCAGAAGCGAGCCGTCACATCATTGCCTTTGGACAGTTTGTGCAGCGTCAGGCGTGCGAGGATGTTCTGGGCTGGATGTCCAGGACCGGTGAAGAAATACGCCTCAGCGTGAATGTCTCGCCCAATGAGCTGTTGTCTCACGGCTTTGCGGAATCCGTGGCCGAAATGCTTGAGGTCACTGGCTTCCCGCCAAGCCTGCTGGAACTCGAAATTACCGAACGCGGGGTGCTGAAAAATATTGAGGCCTCATGCGAAGTGATTGAAGCCATACGCGAAATGGGCATCACGATCGCACTGGATGATTTTGGAACCGGCAATTCGTCGCTCAGTCGTCTGGAACACCTGCCTGTGGACCGGGTGAAGATTGACCGCTCATTCTTTGTGCGCGCTGAAGAGAGCGACCGGGCACGTCAGATCCTGGGTATCCTGTCAGGTATGAGCCGGGTGTTAAACATCAATGTGATTGCCGAAGGGGTCGAAACCGAGGAGCAGTTCCGGTTCGTGAATCTGGCCGGCTTCGGGGAAGTGCAGGGGTATCTGTTCGGCAGGCCCGGGCCGATTGAGAAACTGGGGGTTGGTCTGAAACCGCCACGGCGAAACGACGTTTCAGCCTAGCCGCCATATGGCACTTACCGAAAGCGCTTAGGGTACAAGCACGAAATTGACATCGGATCCGGCTGCAGACCGGTTGCCAAGAAACGGGCTTCGGGGCGAGGGAGTGGAACGCAATTTCGACCGGGCACTCCTCGACCGTTCCAGCACCCAATCCATTACCTCGCCGGGGCCACCCAAATAGGGCGTATTGTCCCGTCGGACGAGGGGCAGGATTCGGATGTCGTTCCGGCGATTGAAATGCCGCTCGCGTTCGGCCTGATCCTCGCACCAGTGCCAGCGGTCTTCTGGTGTGAGCAGAGAGGTCTCACCGAAGCGCAGAGGACGCCGCAAGATATAGGACCGGTCCTACACATAGATGATGTAGGACAGGGCGGTCTCCATATAGGACGCGACAGCGCCGCCATGGGTGGCGGGATCCAGAAGGAGCCTCAGGGGCTCGACCTGTTCGGCTGCGATGGGCCAAGCGGCCCGTTCAAGACGGTGCGTTATCTCGTTCTGGTCCATGTCATCCTCCCGGTTTTTTTATCTGGCCAAAATGGCAGATATCGGGAGCATGGGTTTGATGCGGCGCAATTCCCAGACGCTGATTTTACGCGCCCGAGATTGCTTCCTCAATCTGGGGGATAGTTTGGTGAGCAAGGTCGCGATTGAGTTCGGCCACAACCGAGATCGACCCTGAATCCATCAGCATGGGGCGCAGCTTACCGAGAGACCGGGGATCTGCAGCAATAACGAGGTTGGACGGTGTGGATTGGCTTACGACTTTCAACGTGGCGTCTGCCACGGATGACAGGAATCGCTCCTCGCTGACATCATGCCAATCGGTTTGTTCTGTTGCGGCCTTTCCGCCGGTGGGCGTGGTGAAACGACCTGCCCGGTCGCTTGCCTGTTCGCGGGCCGGGGGATTGTCTTGCTCGATGACCTGAACCACTCTCAGGTCCAGCAAGTCATTATCTCCCTTGTTTTCAAGTAGAAGGGCTTTTGCCCCATCGCTGACCAAGACGAATGTTCCGGTTGGCAAGTGCATGATGTTTGTCTCCCATTGTGATCGCCCAGCATGACGCGTGGCCAGTCTGACGGATTGATACCGGTCAAGGCAAGGGCAGGATTAGCTGCCGGGTGTGAGGCTTTGCTGGACACCCGGCCGAAGGTTTTCGATGACGTCGCGGGCATCGAAGGCTCGAACATCTCCTTTCGGCTTCTCGCCCTTGTGCATCTGGATATAGGCGTTGGCTTCGAACCGACGGCGCTCACGCACGGTTGAGTCATATGACCAAGGATACCCATAGGCATAATAAGGGAACCGGTGAAAGCCCTGCCGATAATAGCCGTAGACGGATCGGTCAGGTCCGGTAGACGTGTAGGTGCGGGTGACGTCTGTGTCTCGCTCCACAACAAGGAAGTAATCGAACCCATTTTCCAGAGTCAGTTCCGCCGCACGATAGAGGAGAAAGGCTTCGACGGTTTCGCGCGTGGTGGAACTATTGCCGTGGAAGACCACACGATAGCGATTGGTCTCGATGCGCTGCTCGGCATATCCGTAGCGACCGTCCATTGGCGCGTAGGGCGTAGATGTAGCGCACGCGCCGAGAACGAGCGCAGCGGCTGCAAAGGCGAAATTGAAACGGGACACCAGACCCTCCTTGTTATGGCATTTTCCAAGTGTGCCGCCCTCGCCAGCCCATGCTTTGACATCGCTCAATTGGTTCTTCCGGTAAGGGTCTAGGGTTAGCTTACTGGCAGGGAGACGCTGCATGCCGCAGTTTCAATTCAGGGACCGCAAGGATGCAGGCCAGCGGCTCGCCGAAGTATTGCGCGCGCGCGACCTTGGCGAGCCGCTGGTATATGCGTTGCCGCGCGGGGGCGTGCCTGTCGCGGCGGAGATTGCAGCTGCACTCGGGTGCCCGCTTGATCTGGTCCTCGTGAGGAAACTAGGCGTACCACAGCAGCCCGAACTGGCCTTCGGGGCGGTGGTCGATGGCCAAAATCCGGAAACGGTGCTCAACAAGGACATTGTGCAAGCTGCCCGGCTGAGTCAGGCCGAGATCAATATGGTGCGCGAGCGTGAACTGGCGGAGATCGAACGCCGCCGACGCCTCTATTTCAAGGATCAGCCCCCGCATAATCCCCGGGGCCGGAATGTCGTCGTGGTGGATGACGGGCTGGCAACCGGTGCGACCGCGCGCGTGGCCCTTCATGCGTTGCGTCGGGCAGGGGCGAAACGGCTCATCCTTGCGGTGCCGCTCGCGCCGGCTGAGACGCTGGAGGCTTTGCGCGGTGAAGCCGATGAGATTGTCTGCCTGTCAACGCCGCGCCCCTTCCGGGGCGTGGGGGGATCCTATGCGGCCTTTCCCCAGCTGACCGATACAGACGTGCTCGGTATCCTGGAATCCTTTGAGATACGGTCCGCCGACAGTTCGGGACCCTAATGAGCGCGAATACGCCTATGGATGTCAGCCCCGCCTCGCTGGACGAGACCATCGCCTTTCTGTCCAACCCGGCTTCCTATCCCACGCCCACGCAAACTGTCTTGCCCCAGGAAACGCATATGTCCTGGGTCTTTCTCACCGATACGGAAGTCTGGAAGCTCAAGAAGCCGGTTTGTTTTCCCCCCCTCGACTTCAGCACGCTGGAGGCCCGCAGAATAAATTGTGAGGCCGAGATCGTCCTGAATCATCGCCTCGCACCAGACGTGTATCTGGGCACCCACGCGCTCACCCGCAACGATACCGGGGCACTTGCCCTGGATGGAGAGGGGCCGGCCCTGGAATGGCTGGTTCGCATGCGCCGATTGCCAGAGGCGCGGATGCTCGATGTCGTCTTGTCCAACGGAGGACCATCAGAGGCAGAAGTCGACCAGGTCTCGTCGATCCTGACAGGCTTCTATCGAACTCAAGCCGGCATCGACATGCCGGCTGATGCATTCGTGGAGCGTTATCGACGAAGGCACATGAACAACCGCGAGCTGATCACAAATTTCCGGCATTTGCTCGACTGGCAGAGGGCAGAGACCGTGATGCGCATGGTGGAGAGCTTTCTGGATGAGCGCCATACCTTGCTGACTGCGCGGCTGGCAAGCGGCAGGATCGTCGAGGGACATGGAGATTTGCGGGCTGAACATGTATGTTTGACCGATCCACCCCGGATCATTGACTGCCTTGAATTCGATCGCGACCTGCGACTGGTCGACCCGTTCGAAGAGATCACTTTTCTGGGGCTCGATTGCGCTCGACTCGGCGCGCCATGGATTGGGGAGCGGTTGTACCAAAACCTCACGGAAGGGCTCGGGGATGTGCCGCCTGCCGCGCTGGTCGATTTCTATATGGGGTTTCATGCCTGTATCCGGGCCCGTATTGCCTTGCGCCATCTTGAGGACGTCGAGCCCAAAACACCGGAGCGTTGGCCTGTGATGGCTGAGGCTTATTTCAGCGCGGCCTGGCCGGCCATCGAACGCCTCAGTAAATCTGGAGGTCGGTAAGCGACTTTTGTCCGGAGAGGGCCTCGATGGCACGGGCGAACAGGGGTGCGACACTCACCGTTTCAATCCTTACGCGATGCGCCTCAGCCAATCGAAAATCCGGCACGCTGTCGGTCATCAGGATTTGGTCGAGTTTGCCTGTTTCGAACAGGGCGGTTGCCCCTCCGGTGAACAGGCCATGCGTGGCATAGGCGGCGACCTTGCTCGCGCCGTGCGCGCGAAGGGTTTCTGCTGCGCGTATCATCGTGCTGCCGGACGCGATCATGTCATCAAGAATGATCGCACAGGCGCCGTCGACATCGCCAGCAAACAGGGTGCCCGAAACCTCTCCGCCGCTGCGTCGTTTTTCCAGCAGGGCGAACCCGACGTCACGTTCGAGCGACCATTCGAGATACTCCCGGAAGACCTGAGCGCGTTTTACACCGCCCGGGTCCGGGGACACGACGACCAGGGGCGCATCGCCTGCAAAGTGCAAGGCGTGATCGGCGAAGACGGCATAGGGGGACAGATTGTCCGCCGGAATCCGGAAAGCGTTCTCGAAGGCCATGAGATTGTGTATTTCCATCGTCACGATGTGGTCGATGCCCGCCGCTTCCAGTAGCTGTGCCGTCAGACGGGTTGCCACCGGATCACGCGGTTTGGTGCGCCGGTCCTTGCGGGCATAGGCAAGGAAGGGAATGAGCGCGGTCACGCTCGTCGCGCCGCTTTGCTTCAGGGCGCCTGCGAAGAAGAGCAACCGGACCAGTTTTTCGGAGGCGGGCTGGTCCGGGCCGGATTGCAGGCTTTGGATGACAAAACAGTCACTTCCCCGCACCCCCGTCAGAGGGCGGATCTTGTGTTCACCATCCTCGAATTCACGTTCCTCATGGGGGCTCAGGGGGTGTTCAAGAGACGACGCCACTCGCTCGCCGAATTCGGCTGTGGCATTCAGGGCAAAGACATGGCGGGCCGTCATGTGCGGAACTTGGCCAGCCGTTCGGCTTCGGCGCGGAGGGCCGCGATGCGTTCGGAATCGGCGGGATGGGTGGAGAGGAGCGTGGGCGTTCCGCCGCGGCCAGCCTGATCTGCCATCCGGGACCATAAATCTATGGCGGCCTGGGGATCATAGCCGGCAGCTGCCATGTAGCGCAGGCCGATCTGGTCCGCCTCCAATTCGTGTTTGCGGGAAAAGGGCAGCAGCACGCCTAGTGTGGTGCCGATGCCGAAGATGCTCTCCATATTCGTATCGTCCGGAATGACAACGCTCATGATCCCCCGGGCAGCGAGATCCTGACTGGCGCGCTCGGCTGCATGGCGGAGTTCGATATGCGCGATTTCGTGTCCGATGATGGCGGCGAGTTCGTCATCTGTGCGGCAAAACCGGACCATGCCTGCATTCAAGCCGATCTTTCGTCCGGGCAGGGCGAATGCGTTCAGGGCAGAATCGTCGAAGACGGCGACTTCCCAGCTGGATCGGTTTTCACCCTTGGCAGCCAGTATGCGATTGGTGACGCGCTCAGCTTTTGCGCGGAGGGCAGGATCGCGTGCTTCGGCGGTCTGGTTCCGGTATTCCGTCCAGCTGTAGGCTCCCAATTCCTGCATCTGGGGTTCGGAGACCAGAAGCAATTGTTCGCGCTGGATGGCCGGATTGTAGGCGCAGGCCTGCAGGGCAAGAAAAAGCGCTGGCCAGATGCTGCAGGAGGGGGGGCTGAGATTGCAAGACACCTGACCAGCAAGACGCATTTTCGATATGTTCTCCATATCCGAGACATGATGCCCGATACTGGGTACTGAGGATTGATGGCCGTCAAACGCGGGCGCGGAGATCAGCGGTCATCCTCATATCCGAGATTGGCCAGCCCACTGCGCAAATAGTCACTCGCCAATGGCGTTTCCTCGACATATTGGGCGACATGAAGATGAGGGGTTTCGGTCGCTTGCCGGCGCACGCGGTGCCAGTCTTCGGGTGTGCCGTCATCCCGCCCGAGCCAGATCAGGGCAAGCAAGTCCTTCTGTGCGTCGACATTCAGACCTTCAATCATATCGCGGAGTTCGTTTTCTATGGAGTCGGTCGACTCAGGGGGGCCGTCGTCTGTCCGCCGTTCAGCTTCGAGGATCGGATCATCCTCCTCATTGTTGCCCAGATCTTCATCGTCGTTGGGATACAGGCCATCGCCCTCGACGGCATATTCGCGGGATAGGTCCGCGATGAGATAGGCCAAGGCCGGGTCCAGGGTGATATCGAATGTACGGTCTGCCATGACGGTCTCCTTCAGTCGCCGCGCTGGTGGACGGCGCGGGCCATGGGGCCTTGGTTACCCATATCGGGCCGGAACGTGACCGCATCACCAATCGTCAGGTCCTCGAACTTGGAAGTGGTCACTTCACGTGCATGTAGATAGTAATCCTTTCCGTCTTCTCCGATGATGAAGCCAGCAGGTTCACCGGCAATGAAGCGGGCTATGGTGCCGGACAGGCGGGATGGGTGCGCGCCGACAGTGCGCGGATCGGGCTTCTGGGATTTCAATTGCCGTTCGGCTGCTTTGAAGGCATCGCGGATTGCCACCATCACATCGCTGTGTTCGCCAGCGTCGTCTTTCATGCTGGAGACCGCGACATCCTTGCCGCCGGGCAGGGTAATGTGAAGGGAGACATGGGCCAGATCGCCGGTTTGCCGCCTGCGGGCGCCGCCCTCTACCATGACCTTGCACGAAATCATGCGTGGAAAGTGCGCTTCCAATGTTTCGACTTCCTTGTCGATACGGCTACGGATGCGGTCGGTCGGTTCGAATGACCGGAACGAGATTTCAGGCGCTACCTGCATGGACGGGTTCCTTTGCGGTTTTGTTGGTTTTCTGTGTCCGGAAGGTTTTTGTCAGGTCGGCTGCGCTACGGACATTGAGTACATCTGACGGTCCGAGCCAGCCCCGGCGTGCCTGCACGATGCCGAGGGTCAGGCGTTCGAATTCTGCTGGCCGGATAGCTTCGGCGGTAACCGAAATCTGCGCGCCCACCTCCTGCGCGGTGTGGCAATGAATATCTGTCAAATCCATGCGGGCCGGATCAGCGCTGAGTTCAAGCGCGGTGCCAGCTTGTGCTGCCGCTTTGGCCACTTTTGCCATGTCCACATCGAACGGCTCGCGTTCCCCTACACTTCGCCCGGTTGGGTGGGAGAGGATGGAAAGTCGGGGATGTGTTACTGCCTGGACCAATCGCTTGGTCTGTTCTGCCTTTGTGAGGTCAAACCCGTCGCGCACGGCACCAATGATGAGATCGGCGTCTTCCAGCAGCGTGTCTGACGCATCAAGATCACCCTGTTTTGTCAGGCCGACTTCGACAAGTCGAAAGCAGCGCAGGCCAGGAATATCTTTGCAGCGCGCATCGGCTTCCCGGAAGACGTCTTCGACGGTCTTGCGCTGGGTCTTCGCACTGATGCGCGGCCCAATGGCGACATAGGAAAGCCCGCAGGCATGGGCTGCCTTGAGCAAGGCTCCGACATCACGAACGGAATTCGCGATGACATGCAGATCGCCCTTCAGATCCTGGCGTGTGACAAGGATCGGCAGTTTGTCTTCGGCGGCCAGTTCGATCTCGCCACGGTTCTCGCGTAGCTCCGGCGGGATGAAGACAAGACCGAGCGCGTCATAGATTTCAGTCTCCGTGGTCCCCGCTACGCGCTGATTTCCCTTCCAGACTCCATACTCATTGAGCTTCAGGCCCTTTGCCTTTGCGCGGACGCGGAGCGCGATGGAATGAGGTTTGGAGCCCGTGAAATATTGCAACATGGCACCCCAGCCTTCGGTCTCCGTGGTGCGCAGATCCACCTGGATGCCTTCGTCGAGAATAAACGTCGCCTTTGCCTCGCCGCGCAGCACAAGCCGTTTGACACGAGACCAGCTTGCGAGGTGGTCAATGGCGGCTGCCGGGATATGGGTCTCGGCAACGATGTCCAGATCGCCCACTGTGTCGCGGCCCCGGCGAAAGCTACCTGCGATTTCGAACCGGGAAATATCGGGACAGGTGCCGAGATAGGTGCGTAAAGCGTCGGCAATCGGCGTGACGGTGCCGAGCGGATAGCGCCGGGATTTGAGTGGCGTCTGCTTGGCGAAGACCTCTGCCAGGCGTACCTCGCTACCCGGCCCAAAGCCGGTGACGGTCCTCACCTTGTGGTCCAGCACGGCCCGGTGAAGTTGTTCGGGTGTAGAGACACCCAATTCCTGCCAGAGCGCCCGCGCCTTTTTGGGGCCAATTCCTTCCACTTCGAGCAGGTCCAGGCTCGGGATGGGGGCCGAGATTCGCAGTGCGTCGAGGCTGCGCATGTGTCCCGTATTGACTGCTTCCTGGATCAGGGCGGCCAAATCTGTGCCGATGGTTGGCAGCGCGGTAAGGTCTGCCTCGTCCGCGACAAGGCTGGCCATGGTTTTGCCGTAGCGCCTGACAGTGCGGGCGCCATTGCGATACGCGCGGACCCGGAATGGGTTGGCATCGTCAAACGCAAGGAGCGTGGAGATTTCTTCCAGCATGTCCGCGATTTCGGCATTGGTGACCATAACCGATAATCTAGCGTGATGGCCGACGTAGCGGATTGATGGGCGTCAAGCCAGGTTGGGCGGAAAGCGCTAGGAGGAGGAACAGACAAGATTCAGGAGGATCTCCCATGAGCACCACCGGTTTGAGCCAATTCGATGAGTCCCTGCACCACACCAATTCATGGCTCAAGGACATCATGGAGGATCTTGGCTGGGCGGATCGGCCAGCTGCCTATAGCGCGTTACGGGCCTCGCTTCATGCACTGAGAGACCGCTTGACCATCGAAGAAGGCGCCCATCTCGCGGCACAATTGCCCCTGATGCTCAAAGGCGTGTTCTATGACGGCTGGAAGCCGGCCAATTGCGGCGGGAAGAATCGATCAGTCGATCGTTTCCTGGCGCCACTGGAGGACATATTCGGCGATGATGACACCAAGGACGGGCAGGCAATAGCCGAAGCTGTATTCCGAGTACTGAGGAAGCATGTTTCCGCAGGGGAGGTCCGGCATATCGAGCACGCTTTGCCGCAACCGATCCGGGAGCTTTTCTCGGCTGCTTGATGCCGGTCAAGGACTCGCTTTCCCAAACAGGCGAAGTTCAAATCGCGCGAGACAAGGCTGCGCCAGACAAGAAAGGAGTTTGAAATGGATGATTTGACTCTCAAGGGATTCGTTGAAGACGAACTGGAATGGGAGCCGCGCATTGATGCGGCGGATATCGGCGTAGCGGTGGAAGATGGCGTGGTCACGCTGATGGGCCATGTGTCCTCCTTTGCGGAAAAACTTGCGGCCGAGGATGCCGCCAAGCGTGTGAAAGGTGTTCGCGCGATTGCGCAGGAAATCGAAGTGCGCCTTTCCGGTCGGCCGAAGACGGATGATGACGAGATTGCCCGCAAGGCTGCGGATGTGCTCGATTGGGACGTATCGGTGCCCGACGGCAAGGTTCAGGTACGTGTGCAGAATGGATGGGTAACACTGTCCGGTGAAGTGGACTGGAACTATCAGCGCGACGCGGCGAAGTGGCGTGTCGCAAGCCTGCCGGGCGTGCGGGGCGTTTCCAATTCGATCATGGTCACAAAGCGCGCAACGCCCAATGACATCAAGGACCGGATCGAGAAGGCGCTGGTGCGCCATGCGGAAACCGAAGCCAAGGGTATCCGCGTCTCGGTGGTGGATGGCAAGGTGACTCTGGATGGGTCGATTGACGCCTGGCATGACCGGGAGGTGGCTGAACAGGCCGCGTGGGCTGCGCCAGGCGTAACAATGGTCGAAGACCGCTTGCGTCTGGGCTAACGCAGATTCTGTTCGTATGCTTCGGGGCTGCCAGAACATGGCGGCCCTGAAGTGTATGTGTGAGTGACCCATACTGGGCGCTTATAGATTGATAGGGGTATATGAGAGGAGTTTCGAATGCGGATCGAAAGAGCAGTTCGCCAGCTTGCACTAGGGGCCATCATTTTGGCGGCAAGCGCATGCGCGAGTCCTACGCCGTACCAGCCGGCCATAGATGGGTACGGATACAGCGATCGCGGCCTGTCCGAGAACCGGGTCGAAGTCATCTTTCACGGAAATATGTGGACCGCGCAGGAGGATGTGGAGCGCTACCTGCTATACCGTGCGGCCGAGATTGCCGAGCGGGAAAGCGCGCCCGCCTTCCGGGTAGCGGATCAGGAAACGAAAATTGAAGAAATCATCGTGCCCGATCCATGCCATTCGCCCTATTACCTGACCTATTTTGCCTATTCGATCACAGAGGTAGAGGAAGAATTCGTGGCCCGGGCGGAGATCGAATTGCTGCGCGCTCCGCCCGTCACACCGGATGCCGGCATCTTCGAGACGGATACGGTATTATCCGACCTCGCCGATTGCACCGGTTCCTGACTTAACTGGAAATTTCAGCCCGCGCATCTGAGGTCACATAACAATCCGTCAAGTCGCCACAATCCGTTTCCGGAGACAGTCGGATGGTGGCGACAGCTTCATACTCCCGCTCCGGTTTGGAGTGCCATGGGCTGTTCAGTTCGTAGACCCCGAAATAGTAGGGGAACATGGCGTCCGTGGACTGGTGGTAGATACAGGTCGTATTGGGTGACGTGCGCAGGGTAGTCATGCAGGCTGTTTCGCGACCGACAATGCTGAAGCTGCCTGCGTCTTGCTCCTCTGCAATGTCGACCATGCGGCGGAACAGGCTGGCCTCGACCTCGTCCTGGCTGGTGCTGGAATTCCCGCGAAAGCTGACCCGCACGAGCCCGTCCCCGACGTCCTCGCTGGTGTAGCCATGCAGGTCACTGACAGGCTGGTAGGGCGTCGGCGCGGTGGTGCAGCCAGCAATCAATACAGCCGCGACTAGCGCAAACGACGCTGACGGGATCGAACTCAGTATTGCCATGATCACTTTGCCTCCGGTTTGAAAGATCAACATCTTCGTGGGTAGCCAATTCCGTGAGCGAGCCTTTGACGCGCATCAAGCGTTTGACGCCCGCGTCACGGCCCCGTTGGAAGCAGCCATTTATGCTTCATGCTTTCCAGGGACTCGGCGATGTCCGTATCCGTTACCGTGAACGTATCGGCATGGCCGAAGCCCAGGCTGTAATCGAGTACGGAGAGGACGCTCGGCGTCAGCCGGAAGAAGGAAGGCATGACGCCTTCCATCGGATCCATGTTCTCGATCTGTGGAAAGCGTTTCAGCATCAGGCCGATAACTTCCGCACTTTCTTCCTGAGTGGTCATTTCGGCAGCATGCGCTGCCATCGACAGGCCCTGGATGTGATCCCAGTCCTGATAGGGCGGCGTGATGGTGAGAGAAACACGCGCGTCCCGGCGCATGTTACGAGCCTTCTGGGAATCGCTCCCGACACCGATGAACAGCGTCAGACCGTCATGGACGAAAGACACGGTCGTGTTCTGTGGGAATCCGTCGGACCGGATCGTGGCGATCGCGGCATCGCGGCTCGCCTCCAGAATCTGGACTGCTTTTGCTTCAAGGTCGGCTTTCATCAGGAACACCTCCGCGTTTTTGTGTGTTCAGGATCGCCGGATCCGAAAAGCGCGCGTTGACGCGTATCAAGTCCCGGCCTTGATCCGGCGCAAGTTACCAGGCGGGCGATGCGGCTAGCTGAGGGGCGCATAGGCAAAAGGAACACGACATGGCCCGCATCGCACTGATTACCGGAGGGACGACAGGTCTCGGTGCAGCCACGGCGGACGCCTTGGAGGCAGATGGCTGCAAGGTCATCGTCACCGCCCGCTCGCCTGATAAGGCTATAGCTTACAAGCTGTCCGCAGGACGCGCTTGCTATGGCTGGGACGTCAGTGATTTCAATGCGTGCTCGGACAGCATCGCAGCCATCGAAGATGAGATCGGCCCAATCGATATTCTCGTGAACAACGCAGGCGTCACGGCGGATTCGATGTTGCACAAGATGTCGGCGGAGCAGTGGCAGTCAGTCCTGCGTGTGGATCTGGACTCCATGTTCAATACGACGCGCCAAGTCATATCCGGTATGCGCGAGCGGGGGTTCGGCCGGATCATCAATATCTCGTCGGTGAACGCTCTTAAAGGCCAGTTTGGCCAGACGAACTATTCCGCAGCCAAGGCAGGGGTCATCGGGTTCACCAAGGCCTTGGCTTTGGAGAGCGCGCGCAAGGGGATCACGGTCAATGCCATCGCGCCCGGCTATGCCGATACGGCCATGGTGGCTGCGGTGCCTGACGATGTGATGAAGACCGTGCTGGAAGGCGTGCCGCTTGGCCGTCTTGCCGAGCCTTCCGAAATTGCGCGCTGCGTAGCTTTCCTGGCCAGTGACCAGTCCGGCTTTATCACAGGCTCCACCCTGCATGTGAATGGTGGACTATATCTCGCCTGAGATGTGTTGATTGGCGTGGCTCTGTCCGTCAGCGAATGCGCCGTATGGCCAGACGCAGTTGTTTTTCTACCTCAAGCAAGCCGAACACGGCAGCCCCTGTGCCAATCACAATGGCGGCATAGAAAGGGGAGAGCGGGACGGTGCCAAATATCGTTTGTGCGGAGGGAATGTAGGTGACGGCCAGTTGGCCGGCCACGACAATGAAGAGAGCGGTCCATACGGCAGGGGTTCCGCGCAGCCCAGCCAGTGTACTGGACGCGCCATGAAGGTAGCGGACAAAGAACAGATACGCGACCTGAAGCACGACCAGGGTGTTGAAAGCCACGGTCCGGGCAAGTTCCACGGACCCGGTCTGGTCCAGCGTATAGGTGAACACGGCAAACACTGCGGCCGCAAAGAGTGCAGTCGCAACCACGATGTCCGCCAGCAATCCGGTATCCAGCAGGGTTGCGTCCCGCTTGCGGGGCGGCTGCTTCATGCTTTTGGGCTCCAGCGGTTCCAGGGCCAGCGCGAAGCCAAGCGCCATTTCTGTAATCAGATTGATCCACAGGATCTGGATCGGGGTCACCGGCAGGGTCAGCCCAAACAAAAGGGCGAGGATCACGACGCTGGACTCTCCGCCGCCCGTGGGGAGCGTCCAGCGGATCAGCTTGCGGATATTGTCATAGATGCGCCGGCCCTCTGTCACGGCCGCCGCGATCGAGGCGAAATTGTCATCGGCGAGCACGACAGCAGCGGCTTCCTTTGCCGCCTCGCTGCCCTTTCGGCCCATCGCCACGCCAACATCGGCCCGCTTCAGCGCGGGGGCGTCGTTCACACCATCCCCGGTCATGGCGACGATCATGTTCTGGCTCTGCAGGGCCTGGACGAGACGCAATTTGTGCTCGGGGCTCGTGCGGGCGAAGACATTGGTCTCCAGGGCCGCATGGGCAAGTTCCACATCGTCCAGCGTGTCGAGGTCCTTGCCTTCAAGGACGTGGCCGGGATATTCGAGCCCGATCTCTCTCGCAATGGCCGCCGCCGTGCCTGCATGGTCGCCGGTAATCATCTTCACCCGAATGCCCGCCGCATGGCAGTCGGCTATGGCCTTGACGGCTTCGGCACGAGGCGGATCTTTCAGGCCAATGACCCCGATGAAGGTGAGGGTGCCCTTAAGGGCACCCTCTGAGAGTTTTTGGTCCGGTTCGGCGTCGGCCATGGCGAAGGCTAGCACTCTCTGGCCCTGTGCTGCCAAGGCAGACGTCCTCGCCTTGATGAATTTGTGGTCAATCGGAACAGGTGTGCCGTCCGGTCCCATCATCCTTGTGCAGAGCGAAGAGATCACTTCGGGGGCGCCCTTGGCGCGCACATGCTGACCGGTCCCGTTTGTGGTCAGCGTAGCCATGAACCGGTGGCGGGCGTCGAAAGGCAGGACGGCGGTGCGGGGATGATCGCGTCGTACCTCGTCGAGGGGACCCAAAATTTTTCCCGCAAAGGCCAGAAGTGCGCCCTCCATCGGATCGCCGCTGACAGTCCAGGTTTGGGCGTCTTTCACAAGTCGTGAATCATTACACACCGTGGCTGTGATCGCGAGCTGCTCCAGGACGGTTTGGACTGGCTCTGATGGTGTGGGCGATATGTCGCCGCTTGGCGTGTAGCCGTCTCCTGTGACATCAAATGCCTGACCCGCAGCAATGACCGCCGAGGCCATCATTTCATTGTGGGTCAGTGTGCCGGTCTTGTCAGTGCAGATGACCGAGACAGCGCCCAATGTCTCGATGGCGGGCAGGCGACGCACGATGGCATTCTTGCCAGCCATGGCCCTGACGCCGATCGCCATGGTGATGGTCAGGACAGCGGGCAAGCCTTCGGGGATGGCCGCGACTGACAGGCCCACCACAGACATGAAGGTCTCGGAGAAATCCGCTTTTCGAATGAACACACCGAAGGAGAGCAGGGCCGCGCCAATCAACAGGATGAGGATGGTCAACCATTTCGCAAAGGCATTCATCTGGCGTAGCAGGGGAGTCTGGAGCCGGTCGACAGAGGAGAGCATGCCACTGATGCGACCGATTTCGGTGTTTATGCCGGTTGCCACGACCAGTCCCTCGGCCTGGCCGGCCGTGACAATGGTGCCGCTGAAGGCGCAGCCTGTCCGATCCCCTAGCGGGGCATCTGCCTGGGATACGCCCACAGACTTGTCGACGGCTACGGATTCCCCCGTCAGGATGGCTTCCTGTATCCGAAGATGGCTCGACTCGATTAATCTGAGGTCGGCGGGAACACGGTCCCCCGCTTCGACGAACACGACATCGCCCGGAACCACGGTTTCGGCTTCCACTGTCACCCGCCGTCCATCCCGATAGACAGCAGCATGAGGCGAGAGCAGAGACTCGATGGCTTCCATTGCCGCTTCTGCGCGGCCTTCCTGTATGAAGCCGATCACGGCATTGGCGAGCACGACGAACAGGATAACTGCCGTGTCGATGGGATGGCCAAGCCACCATGTGACGGCGGCGGCTCCGATCAACACATAGATCAGCGCATTGTGGAAGTGACGGAAAAACCGCAGCAGGGCGGGGGTGCGTCGTCCACGCGGTGTTCGGTTGGGGCCATATTCCTCCAGCCGGGCGTCGGCTTCAGCCTGTTTTAATCCCTTACGGGATGTCGACAGCCGATCAAGCACGACGTCCAAGGCCTCGGCGTGAGGCGGAGGCACAAGGGGACTGGGCTTGGACCGATCAAGCATGGTCATCATCCGGCGATCCTGAACTGTCTATGGAATAGTTACACGGGCAGGCGCCTCGCGCGTCTCCGTAGAAGTACGGATGGCGATGGAGTTTGATCCGGGTCAATGCAATACAGAACGGGCGTAGAGCAATATGTCTTACGGATCACAAAGAGAGCGGGCCCCATGATATTCAAGACCATCTTCGCCCCTTTGGCCTTCGAGGAAACCGCAAAGCTGGTAACGGACACCGCGCTGTCGCTGGCGGGAGCGTTCAAGGGGCATGTGATGGCACATCATGTGCGCCAGCGTTTCACCGAATATCCTCCCATGGAGTTCTATCCGACGTCCGGGGCTGCAACTGTACTGGCGATGGAGGGGCATGACGAAGCCACAACCGTCTTTGCCCGGACCATGCGCGCGCAATTTGAAGAGCGCTGCGATGCAGGCGACGTTCATATCGTACCGGTGTCGGAGGCCCTGAAGCAGAATGGGGTTACCGCATCCTGGACCGAGGAGATTGGCCAGCTGCCAGTAAGCTACAGCATGGCGGCGCGCGTGGCAGATCTTGTTGTGATGGCCATTCCGGCCGCAAAGGAAGTCTACCCGGAACGGGAGCTCTTCGAATCGCTGCTCATGCAGTCGTCCGCGCCCGTCTTCCTGACCCCGCGCTCGGGCCTTGCTGCGATGCCGCGTCGGCCGCTGGTCGCTTGGGATGGCAGCCTGCAAGCTTCCCGCGTTGTGCGGTGCGCCCTGCCCATGCTGCAGGAGAGTGAGGAGACAACGCTCCTCACCATTGGGGAAACGGATGTGGGCACACCTAGCCTCGAAGCCGCGAAGCTATGGCTCGAACGCGCTGGGGTTCGTGTGAAAACCCGGTCTGTGGAATGGCCGGATCGCCCGATTGCGGAGCGTATCCTCAACCAATGCGATGCGACCAATAGCGATCTAGTGCTGATGGGCGGCTATTCGCATTCACGCCTGCGTGAGACCATCATGGGCGGGGTGACCTTGCACATGATCCGACATGCGGATCGACCGCTCCTGATGGTCCATTAGGGACGGGGACATGAATGTATTGGCACGTTCACAGGCGCCGGCTCCAGATACCGACACCGGCGTGCTTCTCTCGGCTCGGGGCCTGACCAAGGTCTACGACACAGGCGAGGTGAAGGTTCAGGCGCTTCGGGGCATCGACCTTGATGTGCGCCGGGGTGAGCTCCTGGTCATGCTGGGGGCGTCGGGCAGCGGGAAGTCGACCCTGCTGAACATTCTTGGCGGCCTTGACCGCCCCACCGAAGGCGATGTGCTATTTGAAGGCAAGTCGCTGACCAAGCGATCCGATGCGGGCCTCACCCGGTATCGGCGCAACCATGTCGGTTTCATCTTCCAGTTCTATAATCTCGTGCCAAGCCTGACGGCGCGCGAAAATGTGGCCTTGGTCACTGAGATCGCCCGCGATCCCATTCCCCCCGAAGAGGCCCTGGAGATGGTGGCTCTGGCGGCACGTCTTGATCACTTTCCGGCAGAATTATCCGGCGGCGAGCAACAGCGCGTCGCTGTGGCGCGGGCAATTGCCAAACGGCCGGCGCTCCTCTTCTGCGACGAACCAACGGGCGCGCTGGACAGCAAGACCGGTGTTCAGGTGCTGGAAGCGCTCGACCATGTGAACCGCGAGCTGGGTGCCACCACAGTGGTCATCACCCATAATGTCGGCATCGCGGATATGTCGGACCGGACAATCCGACTCTCCGATGGATTGATCGTGGATATCGATGAGGTGGGACGAGCGAAAAAGCCCTCGGAGCTGTCATGGTAAGCTGGATTTCCGCGCTGGACCGAAAGCTCCTGCGGGATCTGTTCCATATGCGCGGGCAGGGCCTAGCGGTGGGGGCCATCGTTGCCTGTGGCGTCGCGATCATGGTCATGGCGCTGGGCGCCATCTCGTCCCTCGAACTGAGCCGGGACACATATTATGACCGGTACCGCTTCGCCGATGTGTTCTCGAATGCGAAACGCGCACCCGAACGCCTCGTAAGCGAGATTGCAGATATTGAGGGGGTCCGCACTGTCGAGACGCGGATCTCCCGAATGGTCACACTCGATATCGAAGGCATGCGCGAGCCGGCCAATGCGCAGCTTGTCTCCCTGCCTGAAAATGGCGTGCCGAGGCTGAATGGTGTCCTGCTGTATTCGGGACGCTTTCCCGATCCCAGCCGGCCCGACGAGGCAGTTATGTCCAAGGCTTTTGTGGACGCGCATGGCTTCACATTGGGAAGTAATGTCCGTGCAATCATCAATGGGCGCGCGCGCGACCTGGAGATTGTGGGGATTGGGGACTCTCCGGAACATGTCTACATGCTCGGACCGAGCGGGCTGTTGCCCGACGAGAAACGCTTTGCGGTGTTCTGGCTCAGCCGTCGGGCGCTGGAGGCTGCCTTTGATCTCGACGGGGCGTTCAACACTGTGAGCGTCTCCCTCAGTCCGGGCGCCAATCCGCAAGGCGTCATTGACGGGCTGGATGCGCTACTGGAGCCTTATGGGACGGGCGGTGCCTATGGCGCGGAAGACCAGTTATCCAACGCCTTCATCGAAAGCGAGATGCAGCAATTGGCATCGATCGCCGCGATCATTCCGCCAATCTTCCTCATCGTATCGGCCTTGCTGATCAATGCCATTCTCGCGCGTCTCATCGCGACCGAACGCCAGCAGATCGGACTGTTGAAGGCCTTCGGTTTCGACCAGCGGGAGATTGCCTGGCATTATGTGAAAATGGCTCTCGGCATGGTGGTTGGCGGAATCCTGGTCGGGTTCGTTCTCGGCGCGGCGCTCGCGCGGCTCATGACCAATCTTTATGCGAACAGTTTTCGGTTCCCGGACATGATTTTCCGGCTGGATCCATCTGCGTTCGTGATCGGAGGCGGATCCGCGGCGATCGCGGCCATTGTTGGGGCCATTGCCTCGGCGAGATCAGCGGCAAATCTCGCGCCTGCCGAAGCCATGTCGCCCGCTCCTCCGACCGTCTACAGCAAGGGAGTGCTCCAGCGCGCTTTTGCGCGGATCCATTTCGACGAGCCGACCCGGATGATCCTGCGTCACGTCACACGCTGGCCCATCCGGGCGGCCGTGACAGTCGTCGGGGTTGCGGCCGCTCAGGCCCTGCTGGTCGGGACGTTGTTTGCCTTTGATGCCATTGACGAGATGCTGGAGCAGCATTTCAATCGCACCGACGCCTATGATGCGGCGATCAATTTCGTTGAGCCGATGAATTACAGTGCCGTGCGAGAAATCGAGCGATTGCCCGGCGTGCTGTCAGTCCAGCCGAACCGCGATGTTTCCATTCGGATACGCCACGGCCAGCTGGACGAGCGTGTGTGGCTGGTCGGTGTGGACCCCACAGGCCGACAGCGCAGGCTTCTGGATGATAACCAACGTTTCATGGACATGCCGGAACACGGCCTCGCATTGTCGTCCCAGCTGGCAAGCATGGTCATTGCGGGCGTGGGAGACCGGGTCACGCTGGAAGTGCTGGAAGGGGAGCGGCCCGTGCTCGACGCGCCGGTGACAGGCATCGTGAACGAAGCCATGGGCTGGCCGGCCTTCATGGACGTCGACGCCCTCGGAGACCTGCTCGGGGAAAGCGATGTGGTCAGCGGGGTCTATGCGATGATCGATCCGGACCGGGAGGCCGCGTTCAGCGAAGCAGTCCTTGCGCGCCCCGGCATCGCGAGCGTGGCCCTTCAGCGCGCCTCGATCGAGAGCTTCAATGAAACCATGGAAGAGAACATCAATATTATGATGACCATCTATGCGTTGATCGGCGGCGCGATTGCTGCGGCAGTTGTATATAATGCGGCCAGGATCAGCCTGACGGAACGGGGGCGGGAACTTGCCAGCCTGCGGGTCCTCGGCTTTACCGAGGGCGAGGTGTCCTACATCCTGATCGGAGAGCTGGGCTTGTTGGTCTTCCTCGCGCTCCCCCTCGGCGGACTGTTGGGCATGGGGCTCGCCTATCTGGTCGCCACCTCCATGGCGACCGAACTGTTCCGGATTCCCGTAACCATCGATCCGTCTACACATGGGATGGCCGCCACTATTGTTGTCGTCTCGTCTATTGCTGCGGCCCTGTTTGTTCGCCAGCGTGTTAAAACCCTCGACCTCATCGCCGTTCTCAAAACACGGGAGTGACCCCATGGCCCTTCGCAATCGTCTTCTTTTCTGGGCAGCCATTGCCCTCATCGTCCTGTCCCTGGCGGTCTGGGCCTTTTCCCCAAGGGCGATAGATGTGGATATCGTGGCGGCCCGCCTTGGATCGATGACGGTGTCCGTCAGCGAGGAAGGCGAGACACGCATACATGACGTGTTTGAAATTTCCGCGCCGGTCGCCGGACGGCTTGAACGCATCGATCTTGACGCTGGCGACTGCGTGTATCAGGGGGAGACAGTGGTCGCGGTCATCCGTCCGGTGGCGGCCCCGGTGCTCGACAGCCGGTCCCAGAAGCAATTGTCGGCGGTCGCGGATGCGGCAGCAGCGGCGGTGACAGCCTCCAAGGCGGAACTGGACCGGGTGCGGGCCGAACTCGACCGCGCCACCACCGATGCCAACCGATACCGCCTGCTGGCGCCGGGCGGGGCGATCTCCCGTCAGGTGCTGGAACGGTCCGAGGCCGAGGAAAGAACCCTGCAGGCTGCGGCCCGCGCGGCAGAAGCGGCGCTGGCCATGCGACGCCAGGAACTGGCCGCCGCCCGCGCTGCCCTGCGTCCCAGCAGTGACAGCGAGGAAGGTGAACTGATTGATGTCATCGCCCCGATTGATGGCGTCCTGCTGCGCCGTTTGCGCCAGAGTGAGGGCCCCGTCGCCCAGGGTGCGACGCTGGTAGAGGTCGGTGATCCGGAGGAGATCGAGATCGTGGCAGACCTGTTGTCAGAGGATGCCGTCCGGATCTCACCTGGAGACCCTGTTGTCATCTCCGACTGGGGCGGACCCGTCTTGCATGGAAAGGTCCGGCGCATAGAGCCTTTTGCCTTTACGAAGGTTTCTGCGCTCGGCATCGAGGAGCAGCGTGTGAATGTGGTGATCGATCTGGTGCCCGGCCAGCCGGCGGACCGGATGGGGCATGGGTATCGTGTGGATGCGGCCGTGGAAATCTGGTCGCAGGAAGATGTGCTGACCGCGCCCATGACCGCGCTCTTCAAACAGGACCGGGCCTGGTCCGTCTACCGTATCGAGAAGGGCCGCGCCCGGCTGCGTCAGGTCGAGGTTGGCCATATGAACGGGCAGGAGGCACAAATCCTGGCCGGCCTGGAAGAGGGCGATATTCTGGTGGAGCACCCTTCAAGTCGTATCGAGGATGGCGTGCTCGTGCGGGCCCGTGAAGCATTGCGGCCCATCTCGAATGGTCCGGATGAAACGGAGTCCGAAGCGGTTCAATTGTCGGCTTCATGGGATACGGCTGTCAGCGGGTGCGACTTCCTGATCCGCTAGAGCAGAGAGGCGCATTCGCGCGCAATAATGCGTTCTTCGTCAGCCACGATGCGGACGACCGGCACCGAGGCATCCCTGGGTGACAGGATAGCCGCATTGGCCGCGTTTGATTTCGTCTCAAGTGCAGGGCCCATCCAGCTCAGATGATTTATAATCCGGTCACGGATTTCCGGCGCGTTTTCGCCGACGCCTCCAGAGAAAGCGATGGCGTCGAACCCGCCCATGGCCACAGCCAAGGCGCCGGACTGGCTGGCGATCCGGTAGCAATAGAGATCAATCGCTTCCTCTGCCTCCGGCGCGGCGCTCTCAAGCAGGGTTTTGGTATCGCCGGAAATGCCGGAGACCCCCAGCAGGCCGGATTTCGTGTAGAGGAGATCCGACACCTCATCCACAGGCATGCCCCGATCCTTTATGAGGTGCAGGACGACTCCCGGGTCGAGGTCGCCGCAACGGGTTGCCATGGGCAAGCCGTCGAGCGCGGTCAGCCCCATTGAGGTGGCAATACTGCGGCCGTCGAGCATGGCGCAGGCGCTGGCGCCGCTGCCGAGATGCAGTGCGAGAAGGCGCTTGGGCCGCGCCCCGAGAACCGAGCCGATGCTTTCTGCAATGTGCGCATAGGACAGGCCATGAAAGCCGAACCGCAAGATGCCTTCATTGCTGAGGGCGCGGGGCAATGCATAAAGCTCGGCAATATGCGGCATGGTTCGGTGGAAGGCTGTGTCGAAGGATAGAGTCTGGCGCACGTCGGGGAGGGCGTTTTCGACGGCCTGGACACCTGCGAGATTGTGCGGCTGATGGGCCGGCGCAAAGATTGCGAGGGCCTGGAGGCGGTCAAGCGCGACGTCACTGACCAGGACAGGGCCTTCGAACTCCGTGCCACCATGCACGATGCGGTGTCCTATGCCGGCGAGGTGAACATCCTCATCCTGCCCGGCGAGCCATTTCGCCAATGTCGCGATCAAGTCGCGAGACTCGGTGACGCCGTCCACAGCACTTTGGAGTGTCTTGAGCTTGGAGGGATCGGAAATGTCCGCTCGTCGCGAGCCGGCCAGGTCACGCACGGCGCCGCGTAGCAGGCAGTCTCCCAATTCGCCGCTCGCATGGATTTCGAACATCGAGAATTTCAGGCTGGAGGAGCCGACATTAAACGTCGCGACCGAGCGGCGGCTCATGGCGCGCCCCGCTGCCAATGGGCGACCGCAGCAGCAAAGGCGCAGGACGCCATGCGCTCCTCTGCGCTGTCGGCACGGCTTGTCAGGATGATTGGCGCCGCTGCGCCGAGGACGATGCCGGCTGCGGATGCGCCGGCCAGATAGTCCAGCTGTTTGGCCAGCATGTTGCCAGCCTCGATCGTGGGCACGATCAGGATATCTGCATCTCCGCCGACAGGAGAGCGGAGCCCTTTCGTTGCCACGGACTCCCGGGAGACTGCGAGATCAAATGCGAGCGGGCCGTCGAGGATGCCGCCCTTGATCTGGCCGCGATCAGCCATCTTGCACAAAGCGGCCGCATCAATCGTGGAAGGAATGGTCGGGTCCACCTCCTCGGTTGCAGAGAGAATGGCCACCTTGGGCGGGTCAATGTCGATGGCGCGCGCAGCATCTATGGCGTTCTGGGTAATCCAGCGCTTGGCCATGAGGTCCGGCGCGATGTTCAGGGCGCCATCGCTGATGAGCAAAGGCTTCCGATATCCTGCGGTCGAGAGCAGGAAGACATGGCTCATGCGTCGCTCGGTGCGCAGGCCGCCCTCACGCTTGACCACTTCCGCCATCATTTCATTGGTGTGAAGCGCCCCCTTCATCAGGGCGTCTGCCTTGCCTTCATGAATGAGGTCCACGCAGCGGGCCGCGGCGCCGTGACTGTGCGGAGCGTCCACCTGTTCGATGCCGGACAGATCAAGTCCCGCGAGTTTCGCGGCCGCAGCGATCTTTGCGGCTGGTCCCACGAGGACAGGCGTCATGATGCCTGCAGCGGCTGCATCGAGCGCGCCCTTGAGGCTGGAGGCATCCACGGGATGAATGACGGCGACGCGCAGGGCCGGACCGGGCAGGGAGGCCGCTTTCGAGATGAGCCAGTCGAACTGGCCTTCCATGTCACTTGTCATGATGGCAGGCAGGTCCGGGCCATGTGTGGCTTGTTGCGGTTCACGCGTTCGCTCCCTCTAAACATTCTCTTCGTCCACTCAACCGCCAGCCGCCTCGTCCTGCAAGTCCGGATAAGTACGTGTACTCCGGGTTATCCCGTATTTCCCCGCAATTGAGTCTGGGGTTCAGTGACGTCTTATAGAAGCAGTCCAACAAGTATTCCGACACAACCGCAACAGGAGGATGCATCATGGCCCAGACGAAATCCCAGACAGAGAAAGCCGCTTCGAGCCCGAAGGCGAGCCAGAGTTCTTCAAAGGGCGCGACGGGCTTTATACCCAATAGTGCAATTCCGATCCCGGTTGCGGATACGATGCAATTCAGCGCCGATACGATGAAGCATCTTATGGAGAGCAGTCAGGACATGGCGCGATTCTACAATAATCGCCTTCGGAAGGATATTTCCTTCATGAGCGAACTCGGCAGCTGCAAGTCTCCGGTACAAGGCGCTGCGGTCTGGTTCCGTGCGGCCAGCGAAGCGGCGCATGATTATGCCGACCAGTTCGATCGTGTCGTGGCGATCACGCTGAACGGATCGGCGTCCGAGTAGGGCCAGACCTGAACAGGCCTGATCAGACGCCTAGGTGCGTCATAATCGGATCGCATCATTTGAATAATACACAGCATCTGGACACTGTCCTAAGGCCGGTCACGACTTTTCTTGACGAAGCCTTGGGGCGAGTGGATGCCAGCCGCGTCCTTTCAGAAACGGCCCAACCGCTTATCCGGGCCATTGAAGCCGTGCCCGGAGCTGGCCGTGTGGCTGTGTTTCTGAATGGGGGTATTGTCGGGCCTCTCTTTGTATCTGGCCCTTCGTTTGAGATACAGGAAATCGAGGTTCTATCGGCCCTCATCGCAGATATTCCCACTGCACCCCCGATGCGGAGTGTTGAGACACGCGCCTTGTCAGACGAGTCTGAACTACACCGTGTGCGGCTTTTTCCATTAAGGGTCTCCGGCGAACAGCCCGCCGCCTTGCTCGTCACCGTGCGTGACCCGGCCGATCAGGAAGACTATTCCGTATTTGATACCTTCATGGACCAGATCGCTCAGATCGCCGGGATCATCGTGGAAGACCGCCGGTTGCGATCAAAAATGACCGACCAGCAATCGGTGCTGGAAGCGTTGCTGGGCGCAGCCCCGGATGCGATCATACGGATCAACCGCTCAGGCACCATTCTGGATTTTCTGGGGAGTGCGTCGCGGCTGTTCGGATGGCGGGCCGAAGAGATTGTCGGCAAGTCGCTGACAATACTGATGCCCGAACCCCATTCGGCGCGGCATGGCAATTATATTGATGCTTTCCTGCAAACCGGGGAACGGAAGCTTCCCGATTTCGGACGCCGGCTCCAAGCGTGTCACAAGACAGGCAAGACCTTTCCCATCGAAATTGCGCTCAGCCAGTTGCCTGGGCGCGAGGACGTGGAATTCATCGGCATCGTGCGGGACATTTCACACCGCGTGGCCCGTGAGACCGAAATTGATGCTTTGCGCGAAGCTCTTGATGCGGCCGCCTTGCAGAGCGCGCTTGGTGAGTTCGCATCGATCATCGCGCATGAACTGAACCAGCCACTGACCGCGATCGCCAATTACATGGATGCGTTGGAGTTGCGGCTTGCATCACCAAGTCCGGAAAATCTCGATACCGCCATGGAACTGGCCAAACGGTCTGGCGCCCAGGCACGGCTTGGCGGGAAGGTGATTGCCAGAACACGCCGCATGGCCCTGAGGGGCGAAACCGAACCGCGCATGGACAGCTTCCACGATGCGGTGGCGGAAACCATGTCGATGATGGCGCATGGTCCGGCCGCCAAGGGCGTAATGATCCGGTACCGGCAGGAAGGGACGGACAGCCCTTCCCTGTTCGACCGTGTTCAGATCCAGCAGATCGTGATGAATCTGTCGAGCAACGCCTTGCGGGCAATGGCGGGGATGGACAGGGCCGAACTTACGGTAACGTCCCGTCAGACTGAAGAGACGCTTGAACTTGTCGTTCGCGACACGGGACCCGGCATAGCTGAGGTAGACAGGCCGAAGATTTTCGAGCGGTTCTTCCGCCGAAGCAAATCAGGGATGGGGCTGGGCCTCTCCATTGTGCGCCGGATAGCCAATGCCCACGGGGGGGATATTCGTCTCACCGATTCAATCGGGAGTGGCGCCGAGTTCACCCTTACTCTTCCCCGGCGAATAGTATAGTCTGTTGCAGACCAAGAGGAGCAGCGGTGCGTGACAGAGACCAATTCCTGCAAGGTTATCGTGGTTGATGATGATGCAGGTGTCAGGGATTCTTTAGATGCCCTTCTCAGCGCCAAGGGCTATGCCTGTCTGTTGTACGCGAACGCAGAAGGTTTCCTGAAGGCGAACGACCCGGAAGACCCAGCAATCATCCTGATGGACTATTCGCTCGGAACAGAGTCCGGACTGGACGCGATCAAATCCGTCCGGGCGCTGGGCGACGTCCGCCCGATCATCATGATTACCGCGCATGGCGATATCGAACTTGCGGTCGATGCCATGAAAGCGGGGGCCACGGATTTCATCGAGAAGCCTTGGGACAGGAATGCCTTGTTCGAGGCAATCGACCGCGCAACAAAACAGGCCCAGACAGCGGCTGACCGCGCCAATGGACGCCGGCGCGCGCTGGAAGCGCTGGAAAGTTTTACGCCCCGCGAGCGGGATGTCTTCGACCAGCTAATTACAGGGGCTTCAAACAAGCTTGTCGCGCGGACGCTCGACCTCAGTCCGCGTACGGTGGAATTCTACCGGGCCAATGTGCTCGAAAAGGCGGGAGTTGCCAGTGTCGCGGAACTGGTTCGGTTGGCCTTCATGGCGCGCGGCGCAAACCTCTGACCGGTATCAGACGGCGATGCCATTCCGGTCGAAACTGCCTTGGTCCGACCGGCCGGCCAGACGCGAGAGGCAGTTGTAATTCAGGATACGGAACCGGTCCGGTCGGGGCAGGTCGATCACATTTGTCTGCTTGAACCGGTTCAGCATGCGGCTCACGGTTTCGAGCGTCAGGCCGAGATGGTCTGCCATGTCGCAACGGCTCATGCAGATTGGCGTGTAACCATCCTCGCGCGGGGCGAAATGGGAATCCAGGAACAGCACGAACTCCGCGACACGTTCCTTGGCACACCGGCAGGCCAGCAGGGTTGCCTGCCGACGCGCATCAGCGGCGGATTTGTCAATGTCGCGGAAAACCTCCTGACGGAACTGCGCGTCTTCCAGAAGGCGGCGCTCAAAGGCCGCGCGGGTGACATATTCCGTTTCAACGCGGCTCAAGGCCTCGGCGCTTGTCGGGCTGGTTGCGCACAGGCAGAGGGAGACATAGTCGCCGGGCCCTGCAAAGGCTTCGATCTGGCGATGCCCGTCTGCGGTGACACGATAGACGGTGACAGTCCCTGAAACGATCTTGTGGATACCGCGATCGGTGTCGCCCTGATGAAAAAGATGGTCCCCCGCAGCGTAAACTTGCCTGACGCTCGCTGAATTCGCCTGCATTTCAAAGACTGCCGCGATCCGGGCCATGCCATTCTCCTAGCTTTGCTTGCGTTGAACCGATGAGGGGAGAATGACGCAAGGAACTGGGGTCTGACACTACGGGAGAATACGCATACGGGAAATTACGGGGCGGGATTCCCGCCTGAGGGTTGATACCGCGTTGGATTTAGCGCTGGAGCACATATTGTCCGGGCGCAGCCATGACGGGTTTGTAGTCTTCGATCCCGCCGCCGGGTTGGGGGGGATTCACGGGGTCGCCCGAATGGGCTGACAGCCAGTCTACCCAGGCCGGCCACCAAGAGCCCTCCTCGAAGGCGGCGGTGTTGTACCAGGTTGCCGGGTCGAGATGGGGCGCATCATGGGGCTTAGTGAGCAGACGGTAGTGGCGGCCCTCCCGGCCAGGTTCGGACACGATGCCACCATTATGGCCGCCGCTGGCCAGGACGAAGGTGACTTCTGCATCGGTGAGCCGGTGCATTTTGAACGCCGAGGGCCACGGCGCTATATGGTCGTGCTCCGTCCCCACTGCGAATATTGGTGTACGGATATCACTGAGGAAGACGGCCTTGCCGTCGACCTTCAACCGTCCTTCGGCGAGGTCGTTGTTGAGAAACAAGTGTCGCAAATATTCCAGATGCATCCGGTAGGGCATGCGCGTGCCGTCAGCATTCCAAGCCATCATGTCGGTCATCGGGTCACGTTCGCCCATGAGATAGGTGCGCATGTTGCGGGAGAAGACGAGGTCGTTCGAGCGCAGGATCTGAAAGGCCCCCGCCATTTGGCCCGTGTCCAGGAAGCCTTGCTCCCACATCACGTCTTCCAGAAGCGCGAGCTGGCTCTCATTCACGAAGAGTGTGAGTTCGCCGGCTTCCTTGAAGTCCGATTGCGCGGCGAAGAAGGACAGGCTGGCCAGTTGGTCGCCTGCTTCGCGGCGCATCGCGGCGGCTGCGATGGAGAGCAGGGTGCCACCAAGGCAATATCCGACCGCGTGAACTTTCTGTCCGCCGCATATCTTGCGCACGGCTTCCAGCCCGGCCCGGCAGCCAAGGTCCAGATAATTGTCGAGTCCGAGGTCGCGATCTTCGGGGTCCGGATTTTTCCAGGAGATCATGAAGACCGTGAACCCCTGATCGGTCAGGTGCTTCACCAGCGAGTTCTCGGGGCTGAGATCAAGAATATAGTATTTCATGATCCAGGCAGGCGTGATGAAGACCGGTTCCGGGCGGACCTTCTTGGTCGTGGGCGCATACTGGATGAGTTCGATCAGCCGATTGCGAAACACCACCTGGCCGGGCGTCACGGCGACGCGCTCGCCGACGGGAAACATTTCTGCGCCAATCGGGGGATGGCCCCCCGCCTGGCGTTCCCAATCTTCCACGAAATTCTGGAAGCCTTTCGCCAGATTGCCGCCGCCACTGGTCAGGGTGGCCTGCATCACATCCGGGTTCAGCCAGGGGATATTGGAGGGCGACAGCATGTCGAGGATCTGTCGGGTGGTAAACGTCGTGATCGCTTCGTTCTGGGCGTCTACGCCCCGTACGCCCCGTGTTGCGTTGTGCCACCATTGCTGGGTCAGCAGGAAGGACTGGCTGATCGCGTTGAAGGGCCAGGTCTGCCATGCGGGCGAACTGAACCGTTTATCCTGGGGCAGCGGTTCGATGCAGCGCTCGCAATTTTCCGGGTCCTGCGTCGCAGATTCAAGCCACGCGATGTACCGCAGTGCCTTGCGCACGCCTTTGACGCGCAATTGCATTTGCTTTCCGGGCGAGACGGCCAGATGGGTCGCCCAGTCCGCGAAGGCTAACCAGAGGCCGAGCGGGGATAATCCGCCTGTGAAGTGAGCGGCATAGGCGTGAACGGAGCGGTCCAGAACGTCGCCATAGGCAGTGGCGGCATAGCTGTCGCGACTGGATTCCAACCACGGCGCCAAGGAAGGCGGCCGCCAGGGCTTCCCGGCCTTTGCCAGCCAGGGCAGCGCCCATGACAGCGGCCGCGTCGTGTCTTGATCGCTTGAGGGGGCTTGGCCATCCGGCATGGCAATCACACTCCTGTCCCATACTCATTCGGAAGGATATTTGAGGGCCGTGCAGCCGGAAAGTTTTGACGTTGGTCAATTCGCGCTGCGCGTGGATGTGTAGGGTCATTTCATTCCTCTCAACATTGCCAAAGGAGACTCATCATGACGACCGCTGCACAGGAAAATACGGGTGGGGTGATCCCCAGCGCAGGTGCGCGCGGGATGCTTGATCCATTCTCGCAGCTTCGCAGCGAAATGGACACTTTGTTCGGACGCTATTTCCGACCGACGCCGCCGAATGGCGCCAATGGTGACATGCTGGTTGCCCTCGATGTCGCCGAGACCGACAAGGCCTATGAATTCAAGCTCGATGTTCCCGGCGTGAAGCGGGAGGATATTGATATCGACTATTCGCAAGGGCGGCTTTCCGTCTCTGGTGAGCGGAAACACGAAAAGACGGAAGAGAAGAAATCCTACCGGCGCTCCGAGCGCTCATTTGGGGCGTTCTCGACGAGCATGGCGTTGCCGGCGGATGTCGATAGCGACAAGATCCAGGCCGAATTGAAGGATGGGGTGCTCAGTATTTCCGTGCCGAAATCCGACGATGCGCGCAAACAGGCGAAGAAAATTTCGGTCAAGGCTGGTTAGGCTTCGACCTTCGCGTAAATCGAAACGATGAGACCGGACTGGATGGCCCTGCGGACCCTTTCAGCCCGGTTTCCTGTGTCCGGTCTGTGAATCAGCACTTCGGGAATATCTCTTCAGACAAATTCTCCGTCGCCCATTTCTAGCCACTCCGACGCCGCCCTCAGCTTCAAACCATGGCGGAGTTTTGTGCTTGAAGCCCTTTCTGGCTGGCCAAATAGGACCGTGTGGCTGTCTTCCCACGTCCACGAAACTGTCTGCTGGCTTTGGGGTCGGTGAAAGTGCTGCAATACGCGCATAGTCCAGCGTGGACAGGGGCTTTCGGCTATGACATAAGCCGCCCCTTCAGACAGGATTCACAGGGCGCCCGCGCGCATTTCTTGCGCCCGTGACCCAAGATACGGATGATTGAACCGATGGAAGTTACCCAGACCAAGGCAGAAGGTCTTAGCCGCACGTTCGCCGTTAAAGTGCCGGCCTCGGAACTGCAGGCGAAACTCGACGAGCGGATTGAAGAAATCCGGCCGCAAATGAAGCTCAAGGGCTTCCGTCCGGGCAAGGTGCCCGCATCCCACGTCCGCAAGCTGTATGGCCAGGACCTGATGGGCGAGCTGATCAACAAGCTGGTCACCGAAACCAACCAGAAGGCGCTGGAAGACAATGAGCTGCGCCCGGCTGGCCAGCCGGACGTCCAGATCGATGGCGACATGGAAGCCGTGGTCAAGGGCCAGGCCGACCTGTCCTACAACATGAATGTCGATGTGATGCCGGAATTCGAGCCGGCCGATGTCAGCAAGCTGGCCATCACGCGCCCCGTGGCAGATGTCTCTCAGGAGCAGATTGACGAGGCTCTCGGCCGTATCGCCGAACAGAATACCCAGTACGAAGCGCGCGCGAAAACGGCGAAAGCCAAGGATGGCGACGCGGTCGTCATGGATTTCGTCGGCAAGATCGATGGCGAAGCCTTTGAAGGCGGTAGCGCCGAGCAGCAGACCCTGGTTATCGGGTCCGGCCAGTTCATCCCGGGCTTTGAAGACCAACTCGTTGGCGTGAAGGCTGGCGACGAAAAAGACGTGACCGTCACCTTCCCGGAAGAGTATGGCGCTGCCGACCTCGCCGGCAAGGAAGCCGTCTTTGAAGTGAAAGTACACGAAGTGCGCGCGCCGAAGACCGCCGAACTCGACGACGAATTCGCCAAGGGCCTCGGTCTGGAAAGCCTTGAGCAGCTGACCGGCCTCGTGAAGGACCAGCTGAAGGCCGAGCATGATGGCGCCTCCCGCGCCAAGGCGAAGCGCAACCTTCTGGACCAGCTGGACGAAGCGCACAGCTTCGACCTGCCGCCGAACATGGTTGAGCAGGAGTTCAACCAGATCTGGCAGCAGCTGCAGGCAGAAATGGATGCTGGCCGCACCGCTGACGAAGACAAGGACAAGTCCGAGGACGAGCTCAAGGAAGAGTATCGCAAAATCGCCGAGCGCCGTGTGCGTCTTGGCCTCGTCCTCGCAGAGATCGGCCGTGTGGCGGATGTTCGCATTTCCGAGCAGGAAGTGAACCAGGCCCTGATCCGTGAAGCCCGCCAGTATCCGGGCCAGGAAACGCAGGTCGTGGAATTCTTCCGCAACAATCCGGGCGCGATGGCCCAGCTGCGCGCACCGATCTACGAAGACAAGGTCGTCGACCACATTCTGGAAGTTGCTGAAATCACCGAGGAAACAGTTTCCCGTGAGGAGCTCTTCAAGGAAGAAGACGAATAGTCTTCACAGAAGACAATGTTTTGAGGAAAGCCGGTCCGCAGTGACCGGCTTTTTTCATGGGCCAAACCTCAATAGGTAAACTGGATGTTAACCGCATACCGCGAATTTGTGTCGAATCGTAAGGAAGAGGCATCAGAAGATGAGCGTCCAGAGCATTCGCCCGCAGCTGACCGAGCAGGATATTCATCGCCTGATCAAGGGCGAGACACCTGAAGACCGCGCGTCAGTGGCCCATCGTCTGTGCCGCCGCATCGCGCTGGATGTGCTGAGCGATGCCGAGCGCGAATATGCGCAGGAAATCATGGGCATCCTGGCGGATGACGCCGCCGATCTGGTGCGCCGCACCTTGTCTGTCACCCTGCGCAACTCCCCGATCCTGCCACGCGAAATCGCCTTGAAACTGGCACAGGACATTGAGGCGGTCGCCATTCCTGTGCTTCAGGATTCCCCTGTCTTCACCGAAGAAGATCTGATCGAACTGGTCCTGTCCGTCACCGCGGCGAAGCAGGCTGCCATCGCAAATCGGGAACATCTCTCGACTACGCTGACAGAAGTGATTTCGGAACACGGGACTGTCGAAGCGGTCAGGATGTTGTCGGCCAATGAAGGTGCTGAATTTACCGATTCCGCCTATGATAATTCGATCCGCCGGTTCGGATCGGATGAGGGCGTGCAAAAAGGCTTGATCAGCCGGGAATACATCCCGACCCATATTGCCGAGAAAATGGTTTCGCTTGTGTCGGGCCAGCTGTTTGACCTGCTGGTCAATCGCCACGAACTGCCGGCCCAGATGGCCATTGACCTGGCCTCGGCCTCCCGCGAGCGGGCCACCATCGATCTGGTGGAGCAGGCAGGGCGAACCTATGATTTGCCGCGCTTTGTTTCGCAATTGCACCTTAACGGCCGCCTGACGCATTCACTCATCATGCGCGCGCTCTGCTGCGGCCAGATGCCGTTCGTCGAGCACTCCCTGGCGGAACTCTCCGGTGTGGGCCACCAGCGTGTCTGGCTGATGATCCATGATGCGGGACCGCTCGGCTTGCAGGCCGTTTTCGACCGCGCCGGCATGCCCCGCAAGATGCTGCCGGCCTTCCGCGCCGCTGTGAACGTGTTCCATGAGACCACCCATGATGGCGGACCCAATGACCGGGCCCGCTTCCGGGCGCGGATGATTGAACGCGTGCTGACACAGTTCCAGGCGATCCCGAAGGAAGACCTCGACTACCTGCTTGAAAAACTGGATTATTATTCGGAAATGGCCGCCATGGAAGAAACCGGCGACTCGGTGGGTGTCGCCTAGCAGTCGGTCCGCATCCGAACGCCGGCCTTGACGCCGAGGCTGTCCAGGAAGGCGCCATCGCGCCAATTGGCTTTATCGGCAATGACAAGAATGCCGGCGGCGCTCGCAGATTCGCAAATATCCATCAGCTCTTCATTGAGATCCAGTTCGCGGGCATCGACGCGGATACTGTCGATCATAAGGCCAAGGCCGTCGCGCAATTGGGTCTGCCATGATTTGCGCATGTCGATGGCAACGCGGAAGCCGCGCTTGCGGAGGCTGGCCACGCGGTGAACAGCGTCAGAGCGACCATCGGCAAACGCCGAATCCTGGAATTCGAGGCTGATTTCCTGCTGGCACAGAGTCGTGCGCCGAATGGCTGCGTCACAGCCCACCGCGGTATTGTCATCTATCAGGGCGGCCGCCGGGGCCGGGACGAGAATAGGGCGGAGACGATTGTCAGACGTGTGGGCCGCGCTGGCTATTTCCAGAAGGCGATCCGCAAGCCATTTACCCGGTCCGGAAACCGCACGGGCTTCCGTCACAGGGCCGAACGTCGCCTTTTCCTCATACTGCTGGGACAACTCGCAGACAGCGCCGAAAGAGGTGCCATCCAGAACATGCATTACAGGCTGGAAGCGGAGATGGACCTTCTGTCCACTGTGGGCGACAACTTTCGTTTGAAGCAATTCCCGCATCACTCTTCCCGTCTTTCTGACCGTGCCTATTGCCTTCCCTAAGGGAGAGGATTGAAGATCACGCGCAGAAATCCGTGCGGATTTTGAGGAAATTTGACAGAAAAACGGGACCATAAGAATGACAATCACGCCCGATGCGCCACGACTCTCCGCCACAGTCCTTATTGTTCGGGATGGTTCGTCCGTTCCTGAAGTGCTGATGGTGAAACGCCATTACCAGATCGATTTCGCGGCCGGCGCGCTCGTTTTTCCTGGCGGCAAGGCGACACCGGAAGATTCCAGCGCAGACTGGGACCCCTATACCGATGGCGATTTCGGGCCGGTCCAACAGGATGCGCGGATCGCGGCTGTGCGCGAGGCATTCGAGGAATCGGGCCTGTTGCTGGCTCGGCCCCGGTCCCGGCGCGGGACCAACCAGCCATTGGTGGGCCCGGACATGGCGGAGAAACTGGACCCGTTCCGCTCAGCCGTGGATCGCGGTGAGCAAAGCTTCCTTGAACTGATCCGGGACAATGACCTTGTCCTTGCGCTGGATAGCCTCGTGCATTTCGGCCACTGGATTACCCCGGACATGATGCCCAAACGGTTCGACACGCATTTCTATGTGGCGCCCGCGCCGCCAGACCAGATCGCTGCGCATGATGGGCGGGAGACGACTGATTCTGTCTGGATCGGCGCGCAGGCCGCCCTGGAGGCAGAAGAGGCGGGAGAGGCGGTCATCATCTTCCCGACCCGGATGAATTTGAAGAAGTTTGCGACGGCGAGTTCTGTGGCCGATGCTGTGGACCGGTTCGGCCGCGAGACCGTCGTGACGGTGAAGCCCCAGCAATCTGAGACTCCGGAAGGCGAGCCGTGCCTGATCATTCCCGAAGTGGAGGGGTACGGTCAGACGGTTGAATTGCTGTCGCGGGTGAACGTCTAGCTCACGCTAGAGAATGAATTTCGACAGGTCCGCATCGCCGGCCAGGCTCGCGACACGCTCATTCACATAGTCAGGCGTGATCGTGATGGTCTCGCCTGTCTTGTCGGGGGCCTCGAAGCTGATCTCGTCCAGAAGGCGCTCCAGAACGGTCTGCAACCGGCGCGCGCCAATATTCTCGACGCTGCTGTTTACGGCTTCGGCCAGGTCGGCGAGGCGGTCGATGGCAGCGTCCTCGAATTCCAGCGTGACGCCTTCGGCCTGCATCAGCGCTTGGTACTGGCGGATCAGGCTGGCCTCCGGCTCAACAAGGATCCGGCGCAAATCGTCGCGTGTCAGCGCATCCAGTTCGACGCGGATAGGCAGGCGGCCTTGCAACTCCGGCAGGAGGTCAGAGGGTTTGGACACATGGAATGCGCCCGAAGCGATGAAGAGGATATGGTCGGTCTTTACCGCGCCGCGCTTGGTGCTGACCGTGGTTCCCTCGATCAGCGGGAGCAGGTCGCGCTGGACGCCTTCGCGACTGACATCGGCGCCGCCACGCCCCTGCTTGGCCGCGACCTTATCGATCTCGTCAAGGAAGACGATGCCATCCTCTTCCACGGCGTGAACCGCTTCGCGGACAATCGCATCTTCATCCAGCAGGCGGTCCGATTCTTCCTCAATCAATGGCTGGTAGGCTTCCTTGACCGTCGTGCGCACACGCTTGGTGCGTCCGCCCATCGCCTTGCCGAGCATGTCGGAGAGGTTGATCATGCCCATGGAACCGCCCTGGCCGGGGATATCCATCATCTGCATCGGGCTGCCGGTCTCGGCAATATCGAGATCGACTGGCTTGTCATCCAGCTCACCGGCGCGGAGCTTGCCGCGGAAGACTTCCCGCGTGGAGGACTGGGCCTCTTCGCCGACCAGGGCATCCAGCAAACGTTCTTCGGCCGCGTCCTTGGCCTGGGCGGCCACGCCTTCGCGCTTTTGTTCGCGGATCATGGAGATCGAGGCTTCAACCAGATCCCGAATGATCTGTTCAACGTCGCGGCCGACATAGCCGACTTCGGTGAATTTTGTGGCTTCGACCTTCAGGAAGGGCGCATTGGCGAGCCGGGCGAGGCGACGCGAGACTTCGGTCTTGCCGACGCCCGTGGGGCCGATCATTAGAATGTTCTTCGGCGTGATCTCGCCCCTAATGGAGTCGGGCGCCTTTTTCCGGCGCCAGCGGTTCCGCAATGCAATGGCGACGGCGCGCTTGGCGCCCGTCTGGCCAACAATATGGCGATCAAGCTCAGCAACGATCTCGCGGGGGGTAAGGTCTTTCATCAGGTTTTCCAGACTGGGGCTGGCCGGTCAGCCAGCGTGGAACAGGGGCGCGAAAGGCTCGGACCTCAAAGGTCCAGCGTTTCCAGCGTGAAATGGCTATTGGTGTAAACGCAGATGTCGGCGGCGATCTGCATGGCCTTTCGCCCGATCTCTTCGGCGTCATCTTCGTACTCGTAGAGGCCACGCGCGGCGGCGAGCGCGAAATTGCCGCCAGAGCCCACGGCGACGACATTGTGTTCCGGCTCGAGCACGTCGCCTGCGCCCGTGATGACCAGCGTCGATTCCTTGTCGGCAACGATCAGCAGGGCTTCGAGCTTCTGCAGGTATTTCTCGGTGCGCCAATCCTTGGCGAGTTCGACGGCCGCGCGCTGGAGTTGGCCCGGATGGCGTTCCAGCTTGGCTTCGAGGCGTTCGAACAGGGTGAAGGCGTCTGCCGTGGCGCCGGCAAACCCGGCGAGGATCTCACCGCCGGCGATGCGGCGCACCTTGCGGGCATTGCCCTTCATGATGGTCTGGCCCATGGAAACCTGACCGTCGCTGAGCATTACGAGTTTCTGGCCTTTCCGGACGGCAAGGATGGTGGTGCCGTGCCAGATGGCCGCGCTGTGGCTGTCATTCGTCATGTGCTCTGATGTGGCCGATCCATGCTGTCTGTTCAAGAGAGTACCTGTTACATGAATTTCCACAGGGATATGTCATATAAGTGTAGCTTTGCCCGGCTATCTGGGCGCGGATGGAAGGGAACCGCCTGAATGGTGCAGCAGCTCGGCCAACTACCTATGGGATGGTTGCTGACCGCGCTGCTTGTCTTCGTGGTCACGACCGGATTCTCTGTGGGACGGATACGGGCTGAGCGGTATCTCGTTTCAGGCGGCCACAAATTCCACTCGCGCGGTAATTATCACGGATATTATGTCGCGATGTGGGGGCTGTTGCCCACATTGCTGATCGCAGCCGTATATGTCCTGTTCTCCCAGACCGCAGTTTTTGGCTTGCTCAACAGTGAACTGCCCGAAGGCTTTCACACCCTCTCCAAGGCTGAGCTCCAATCCTATCTGGAAGCGGTCGCCGGCGCGGCAAAAACGGGCGGGTATGCGGGCGCGGACCGCATCTTCGCGACGGTCACCAGCCGCTTCCTCGAACTTTCCGGCAGCCTGAAGGCGGCGACCCTGGCGGCCATGATCCTCTCTGCCATTGGCGGCATTGCCTATGCCCGCCGGAAAGTGGCCCCGGATTTCCGCGCGCGACTGAAGGTGGAGCGGGGGGCTGAGGCCTTCCTGTTCCTGTGCGCGGCGATCGCTATCGCCACCACGGTCGGGATCGTGGCCTCGCTGCTCTATGAGAGCCTGCGTTTCTTTGCGCAGGTGCCCGTCACGGATTTCCTGTTCGGCACGCGCTGGAATGCTCAGACCAGCGCTGAATTCGGCGCGCTACCGCTTTTCTTCGGCACGTTCATGATCGCCCTGATCGCCATGTTCGTGGCGGCGCCGATTGGCCTCTTTGCCGCGATCTACCTGTCGGAATACGCCTCTGTGCGGACCCGGCGATACATGAAGCCCTTGCTGGAGATGCTGGCCGGCATCCCGACCGTTGTGTACGGCTTCTTCGCGCTCTTGGTGATTGCGCCGGGCGTGCGTGCGGCAGCGCTCGGCATCAATTCGCTCCTGATCAATATCGGCGTGACCTCGGAACCGTTCCTGGCCGCCCAACCGACCAGTGCGCTGGCGGCCGGTCTCGTCATGGGCGTCATGGTCATTCCGTTCGTGTCGTCGCTCTCGGATGACGTGATCAACGCCGTCCCGCAGACCCTGCGCGATGCGGCATTCGCCATGGGCGCAACCAAGTCGGAAACCATCAAGCAAATCATCCTGCCAGCCGCCTTGCCCGGCATCGTTGCGTCAATGCTGCTGGCCGTATCGCGCGCTATTGGTGAGACCATGATCGTGGTGATGGCGGCCGGGCAGCGGGCCCGCATCTCCTTCGATCCGTCAACGGATTTGACGACCATTACCGTTCAGATCGTGGCGCTCCTGACGGGCGAGACGCAATTCGACAGCCCGAAGACACTGTCGGCGTTCGCGCTTGGTCTTGTCCTGTTTCTGGTTACGCTCGGTTTCAACCTGATCGCCCTGCGGGTCGTGCAGCGATACAGGGAAAAATATGAATAATCCTCCGGAAACCTCCCTCCAGTCTGAAAAGGCATTGAAGCGCCTTCGCCGGCGCCGCGCTGCGGACACACGTTTCCGCATGTATGGGTTGGCCGCGCTCGGCTTTGCGCTGTTCTCTCTGGTCTTCCTGATCAGCGCGATTGCCTGGAAGGCGAGCGGGGCTGTGACCTATCATGTGGTGAAAACCGATATTGTCCTCACGCCGGAACGCATTGCCCCGGACGGGAATGCGTCGCCGGAAGAGATCACGCGCAACATAGAGGGCTTCTACACTCTGGTGCGCGACGACTTGTTTGCACGCTTTCCGAACGCAGGGGACAGCCTCGCGGTCAGGCAGGATTTCAGCGCACTGGTAGATCGATTGGCGGTTCTGCCGCTGGCGCGCCGTGTCGCGCGTCATCCGTCCCTGATTGGCCAGACCGTCACCGTGGAAGTTCCGGTTTCTGATGATGTGGATCTCTTCCTGAAGCGATCTTCGCCCCGGAGTATTCCTTTCCGGATTGGAGCCGGTGCGCAGCTCAGTCCGGGGCAGGACGACGGCATGGTGCTGACCCAGACGGATATGGCATCCGTGCGTACCACGCTGACCGCGCTCGGTGAGCAGGACGGCATCCCTTCGGTATTCGTCACAAGCAAAGGTGCAGTCGCGCGCCTGAGCGATCTTGGCGATGAGACTGCAACATTCGAATTGCTTGCCGGCGATGTGGCGGATTTTGAGGGTACGCCGCTCAAGGGCCTGATCGTGACCGTTCCGGAAAGCCGCCGGACCATTTCGGACCTTCAGATTGCATGGGCTCTGGCGCTGAGATCCGAAGGTGTCATCCGGCGCGTGCCGCATACGAGCTTGCTGACCCGCACAGACAGCACCTATCCCGAACTTGCCGGCGCGCTCGCCGCGATTGTCGGATCGCTGCTGACGATGCTGGTCACGGGCATGGTGGCCATTCCGATGGGGATTTTTGCCGCCATCTTCCTGGAGGAGTTTGCGCCCAAGAACCGGCTGACCCAGTTGATTGAGGTGAACATCAACAATCTGGCCGCCGTGCCCTCCATCGTATTCGGCTTGCTGGGGGCCACGCTGCTGCTCGGCACGTTCGGATTGCCACGGTCTGCGCCGCTGGTGGGCGGGCTTGTGCTGGCCCTGCTGATCCTGCCTGTGGTCATCATTGCCGCCCGTGCCGCCCTGCGCGCCGTGCCGCCCTCCATTCGGAGCGGGGCGCTCGCTGTGGGAGCTTCGCGCATGCAGGCCGTGTTTCACCATGTCCTGCCGCTGGCCTTTCCCGGCATGCTAACCGGCGCCATCCTTGGCATGGCGCGGGCGCTGGGCGAGACGGCCCCCTTGTTGTTGATTGGTATGGTGGCATTCGTCGCGGAAGTCCCTTCGTCCACGACGGACGAGGCGACAGCCCTGCCGGTGCTGATCTATAGCTGGGCCTCAAATGCAGAGCGCGCATGGGAGCCGATGACGGCCGCCGTCATTGTCATCCTGCTCGCGTTGCTTGTTATTATGAACGTCATCGTCGTCATGTTGCGGCGCAAATTCGAGCGGAGATGGTGATGGATACAACCGCCCAGACAGATCACGACCCAGCCCTGACCGGGGAGGGCGCCGACAAGGCACAGGCGCTCGTCTATCCGCGCATCGACTGCAAGGATGTGAGCGTCTTCTACAGCGGCAAGCAGGCCGTGTTTGACGTATCGCTTCCGGTGTATGATCGGTCGGTCACGGCGCTGATTGGCCCGTCGGGCTGTGGCAAGTCCACCTTCCTGCGGTGCCTGAACCGGATGAATGACACGATCGACGGCGCCAAGGTGACCGGCGAAATCTTCATGGACGGCGAGAACATCAATTCCCCGGAGGTGGACCCGGTCTTGCTGCGGTCGCGGGTGGGCATGGTGTTCCAGAAACCGAACCCGTTCCCGAAATCCATTTACGACAATATCGCCTATGGCCCGCGGATTCACGGCCTCGTGGAAGACCGTCAGGAACTCGATGCCATTGTTGAAAAAAGTCTGCGCCGTGCAGGCCTGTGGCAGGAAGTGAAGGACCGGCTCGCCCAGCCCGGCACCAGCCTTTCCGGCGGCCAGCAGCAGCGCCTGTGCATCGCCCGGGCGATTGCCGTGCGTCCGGAAGTCATCCTGATGGACGAGCCCTGTTCCTCACTCGATCCGATCGCCACGGCGCGGATCGAGGAACTCATCGACGAGCTTCGTAAACGCTATTGCATTGTAATCGTGACCCATTCCATGCAACAGGCAGCGCGAGTGTCGCAACGCACGGCATTCTTCCATCTCGGCCATCTCGTTGAGATGGGCGATACGGACCAGATATTCACCAGCCCGCGCGAGCGGCGCACCGAAGACTACATCACCGGCCGGTTCGGATAAGGGAGACTTCATGGCAGATCACATCGTCTCAGCTTTTACGGACGAACTCGACAAGATAGCGGCCGATCTGATGCGCATGGGCGGCATCGTTGAGACGATGATCCTGGATTCCTGTCAGGCGGTTGATCGCAATGATCATGATCTGGCCAAGGATGTTATTTCCCGTGACCCCAGTGTCGACCGGCTTGAAGAGGAAGTGGAGCGCCAGATCGTCAGCCTTATCGCGCGGCGTCAGCCTATGGCGCATGATCTGAGATCCGTGTTTGCCGCGCTGAAGACAGCGGGCGAACTGGAACGTATCGGCGATTTGTCAAAGAATATCGGCAAGCGCGCGCTGATGCTGGACGATGCGGTATCTGCGAACATGCGGCATGGCGTTGCGCGGATGGCTCGCCCGGTTTCGCTGCAATTGCATGCGGTGCTTGATGCCTACGCCACCAGCAACGCGGATACGGCGAAAACGGTCTGGGAAAGCGATGACGACATCGACCAGCACTACAATTCGCTGTTTCGCGAAATGATCACCTACATGATCGAGGACCCGCGCACGATTGGTGCCGGTGCGCACATGTTGTTCATGGCCAAGAACCTCGAACGCATCGGTGACCACTGTACGAACATCGCAGAATTTATTTACTTTCAAATCACTGGCGAATATCTCATGCCCCATGAGCGCCCGAAAGCCCCCAATACGGGCGTCTGAAAAGACGTAGGACGAGAGGATTAGTCATGAAGCCCTATGTGCTCATCGCCGAAGACGAAAGCGCCGTATCCGAGCTGCTTTTCTACAACCTCAAGAAAGAGGATTATGAGGTGGCCATCGCCAGCGATGGTGAGGAGGCTATGCTGATGATCGAGGAAAGGGCGCCTGACCTGCTCCTGCTCGACTGGATGCTTCCAAAAGTCAGCGGCATTGAAGTCTGCCGGCGGATCCGCAGCGGCGGGGCCAATCCGAACCTGCCGATCATCATGCTGACCGCGCGGGGCGAGGAAAGCGACCGTATCCGGGGGCTCGATACCGGCGCCGATGATTATGTGACCAAGCCGTTCTCAACCACCGAGCTGATGGCGCGTGTCCGCGCCGTACTGCGCCGGATCCGTCCGGGCCTGAAAGATGACCGGATCACGGTGGGCGACATCGAGATCGACCGCGTGGCTCACAAGGTGGCACGCAATGGTCAGGACATTCATCTCGGGCCGACCGAATTCCGCCTGCTTGACTATTTCATGCAGCATCCGGGGCGTGTCTTTTCCCGCGAGCAATTGCTGGACACGGTTTGGGGCTCTGACGTCTATGTCGAGGCCCGCACGGTGGATGTGCATGTCGGCCGCCTGCGCAAGGCGTTGCGGCAGGAAGGCGGGGACGATCCGATCCGGACCGTCCGCTCCGCCGGGTATGCGCTCCGGGCCGACTAGAAGAGTTCAGCCAGGTAGTTTTCGAGGCTCTCGAAACTGCGACGGTCTGCATCGGCATTGTAGACCGTGCCCATTTCCTTGTTGTCGGCGCCGAGCGTGGTGAAGGAGTGCATGGAATTTCCGTGCACGTGCAGTTGCCAGTCTGCGCCTGCGCCCTCCAGTTCTTTCGTGATGGCCATCACATCCTCTGGCGTTGCCATCGGGTCGTGCCAGCCATGCTCCATCAGCACTTTGGCGGTAATTTTCGGGGCGGGCACGTTTTCGGCCGGCCGGAACAGGCCGTGGAAGGAAGCAACGCCGAGCAGGTCGTGATTTGCGCGCGCCATGTCGAGCACGCAGAGGCCCCCGAAACAGAATCCGATAGCCGCCGCTTTTTTGGGATCCACGCCAACCTGCTGCTTTGCGGCGGCAAGACCGCCTGCAAGGCGTTTCTGCAATTCGGCCCGGTCTTCGACCAACGGATTCATCAGGGCCTGGCACTCCTCCACGGTCGCGCCGCGCATGCCTTTCCCATAAACGTCCATTGCGAAGGCCGCATATCCCATTTCTGATACGCGCTCGGCCTTTTCGCGCTCATTGTCACCGAGACCGCCCCAAGCATGGGCGATCACGACGACCGGGGCCACTTCCTTACCCTTCGGACGCAGGAAGTAGCCTTCATAGGTCTTCCCATCGACGGTATAATCAACTGCGCTCATGTCTCTGCTCTCCTTGGTGCGTGTCTGCCTGATACAGGACATTCGGCCCGGTGTTTCAAGGTCTGCAGCGATTAGTATGAAGATTCTAGGATTTTCCGATACGTCCCACTCCACCGAATTATCCGGATAAAGGAGTGCCACACATGGCCAAGAAAAATGAGAAGAAGGTGAAAGCGAAGCCGGCGAAGGCCGCGAGCGCAAAAGCCTCCAAATCCCCCAAGAAACCCGGCAAGGCCAAGAAGGCTGCGAAGGCACCTGAACTGAACACGGCTGACATGGCGCACAAGATCTGGCTTGCCGGCGTGGGCGCCTATGGCAAGGCTTATGACAAGGCGATTGCCAACACCAAGACGTTCAACAAGCAATCGACCGAACTGTTTGAAGACCTCGTCAAGCGCGGCGAAGCGATCGAGCAGGACGTGCGCGCGCGGGTACAGGACAATGAAGTTGTCCAGACCGCAACGAAGAGCGCCGCAAAATATGCCGACGTGGCGCGCGAATTCCAGACCCAGGCACGCGATGAATTCGAGGCCCGTATGGAACGCATGCGCGACCTGCTCGGCGTCAAAGGCCTTGGCAAGAAGGGCAGCAAGCTGGCCGCCAAGCTCGACAAGCTGGAAGACGAAGTTGCCGAGACCGTGTCCAAGGCGCGCACGAAGTCCAAGGATCGCAGCAATGAGCTGAAGCAGCGCATCACCCGCCTGACGGAAGAGATCGAAGCGGTTGCGACCGAAAGCGGCGCCGATCTGATGAAGACCGGCAAGAAGGCTGCGCAGCGTACGACGAAAGCCGTTCAGCAAGCCGTTGCGAAACCCGTGGCAGACACGCCAAAGCCAGCCGCAAAAGCCAAGCCGGCCGCTGCGAAGGCGAAGCCTGCTGCAGCCGCCCCGGTGAAGGCCGATGATTTCACGCTGCTGAATGGCGTCGGCCCGGCGCTTGCCGCCAAGCTGAAGGCTGCCGGCATCAAGAGTTTTGCCGACATTGCCGCGCTGAACAAGGCCGACATTGAGGCGCTTGATGCCAAGATCATGGCCCGTGGCCGCATTGCGCGCGACGAGTGGGTCAAGCAAGCCAAAGTGCTGATGAAATAATCCGGCACGATTATGAAACGGGTGAGGGCGGTTCCGTGAGGGGCCGCCCTTTCCTTATGCGACGACAGTATCGTAGTGCTCGAACAGGTCGGTCAGGGTCTCGACGCCCTGGTCGCCCATATAGGGTGGCAGCAGGCACATGACCTGAAGCACCGTCTTGTGGATCAGGGTTGGCCCGTCATGGCAGTCCGCATTCAAATGGTCTTCAGCCAGCCAGAAGGTCAGCGTCGTCATGACCTGGTCCGTCAGGATCTCCCGCAAGCGCGGATCAAGCCGCAGGACCGATCCTGCGGTCAGCTCATCGAACATGTCCACCAGCGCAGTCCGCATCTGGGCCAGGAGGGATCTGAACCGGGAGGCAAGGTCAGGATACCGATCAAGCAGAAGACCAAGGTCGCGATAGAAGAAGCGGAAATCGTAGATTTCCTCGAGCAGGATGTAGAGATAGACCCAGCTGTCTTCGAGACTGGCAACGCGCCCGCGTGAGCCCTTCAGGATGATACGCATCTCATCTTCGAACCGGTCGAACAGTGCGTGGATGATCGCGTCCTTGCCCTTGAAATGGTAGTAGAGATTGCCGGGACTGATATCGAGGGCATTGGAAATATCGACAGCCGTCTGCGGGGCTTCTCCTTCTTCATTGAAGAGAAGCAGGCTGACGTGAAGTATGCGGTCGCGTGTTTTCATGGCCTGATACGGTATTTGACACGCAATTCTCACTATGGAACGAATTTTATTTGAAATTTTGATGTATCCTTTTTCCGAATGCGAAAGAGGCCCAATAAAAAAGAGCCGGCATCTGCCCGTGGCAGGCATGACCGGACAATCGAGGGGAGAGGGCAATGAGACGCTCGAAGAATGGCCTTGCTGGCGAGGCCGCGAAGGCGATGAAGACCATGAACCCCTTCCTGTCGGGGTCAGACCCACAGGAGCGGGTTGGCGCCGTCGCGATGATGTTGCGCTCGACCATGAAGAACCCCGCCATAACGGCGAAGGCGGCAAGCCGCATCGCGTCCGACAGCGCAAAGATCATGATTGGCCAGTCCGACCGCGCCGCCGACCCACGCGACCGGCGCTTCAAGGATTCAGCCTGGTCTGAAAATCCTTTCTACAAGCGCGGCATGCAAGCCTATTTGTCCACGCAGGAACATCTGAATGATTGGGTGGCCAATCTCAGCATGACTGAACTGGAACATGCGCGCGCGAAATTCCTGACCAGCATGATCACGGATGCGATGGCACCAACAAATACGCTGCTCGGCAATCCGGCGGCCAGCAAGAAGGTGATGGAATCCGGTGGCATGTCCCTGTTGAAGGGGCTGAAGAATGCGTACACGGATATTACGAAGAATGGCGGCTTGCCGAGTCAGGTCGACAAGCGGCCTTTTCAAGTGGGAAAGAATCTCGCGACGTCGCGTGGCAAAATCATCTGGAAGAACGAGATGCTGGAGCTGATCCAGTATGAGCCGACCACCGACAAGGTACACCGCACGCCGATCCTGATCGTTCCGCCCCAGATCAACAAATTCTATGCGATGGATTTGTCGCCCGCCATTTCGATGGTTCAGTTCCTGATGGCGCAGCAAATGCACACTTTTGTCGTCTCCTGGCGCAATCCGCAGAAGGAACACGCACATTGGGGCATGAGCGCCTATGTCGACAGCCTGATCCAGGCGAGCGAAGTGATCCGCAATGTCACCCGCTCGAAGAAGGTGAACATAGCCGGCGCCTGTTCGGGCGGTATCACGGCTGCAACGCTGGCCAGCCTGTTTGCGGCGGCAGGAGACGACCGGATCAATTCCCTGACCTTCATGGTCTGTGTGCTCAATCCCCAGCGTGAGGACAGCGAGCTTGGGCAGATCGTGTCTGACCAAAGTCTTGAAGTTGCGCGCAAGTATTCAAAGCGCAAGGGCGTGCTGAAAGGGGATGATCTTGCGCGCATGTTTGCCTGGATGCGTCCCAACGATCTTGTCTGGAATTATGTCGTGAACAATTATTTGATGGGCGAGGACCCACCGCCCTTCGACATCCTGTTCTGGAACAATGATTCCACGAATCTGCCGGCCCAGCTGCATTCGGACTATCTCGACATGGGCCTGAACCAGCCCTTCAGCCATCCGGGTGAGTTCGAAGTCGCGGGCCACGCAGTCGATCTCTCCAAGGTCACGGCCGACGCCTTCGTCGTTGGCGGGCTGACGGACCACATCACGCCGTGGAAAGCCTGTTATCGGACGACGCAGCTCCTTGGCTCAGAAAATGTCGAATTTGTCCTGTCTTCCAGCGGGCATATCCAGTCGCTGCTGAATCCGCCTGGCAATCCGAAAGCCAAGATGTTCCGGAATTCCGACATTCCAGCAGATGCTGACACATGGGCCGCTCAGGCCAAGGAGGAAGTCGGCAGCTGGTGGCCCGTCTGGGGGCAATGGCTGAAGGACCGTTCCGGTACACTCAAAGCTGCGCCCCGGACTTGCGGGAACGAGACATTCCCGGCTCTCTATGAGGCACCCGGTCGTTACGTGTTCGATGACTAGGGTGTATAGCTGACTGGAGCCATCATGACGTCGCCCAAACGCCTGCCCACGATTGCGACCCATGATGTGGACGGCATCCAGCTGCGCACAGCGCGGTGGATGGCGCCGGGTAATTCCGGGCAACGTCCCTTGCTGTTCTTCAATGGTATCGGCGCGAATCTCGAACTGACGCTGGGCCTTGGCGATATGTTCCCCGACAGGGAGATCATCACCTTCGATGTTCCCGGTGTGGGCCTCAGCCCCGTCACCAGCTGGCCGTACCGGCCCTGGATGCTGGCCCGCTGGACGCGCAAGCTTCTGGATTTGCAGGGCATCGAAGACGTGGATGTGATGGGCGTTTCATGGGGCGGGGCCATGGCGCAGCAATTCGCCTTCCAGTATCGGCGCCGTGTGGGAAAGCTGATCCTGTGTGCGACCACAGCGGGCATGACGATGATCCCCGGCCATCCGAGAGCGCTGTCAAAGATGGCGGATACGCGGCGCTATTCAGATCCGGACTTCATGCGGAAGAGCTTCGAGTCGCTCTATGGCGACGCGGTCGACGGAGAGGCCGGCAATCATATCGACAATCTCCTGCCGCCAGACCCGAAAGGCTATGTCTACCAATTGCTGGCCTTCCTCGGCTGGTCGAGCTTGCCCTTCATTCGTCTCCTGAGCATGCCCACTCTGGTGCTGATGGGCGATCAGGACACGATCGTGCCGGTGGCGAACGGCCACATCCTGCGTGTGGCGCTGCCGGATGCGCGCCTTCATGTGATTGAGGGCGGGGGGCATCTGTTCCTGGTGACGCGGACGAGCGAAACGGCAGGACTGATCCGAGGGTTTCTGGGGGAAGCAGAAGAGACGCCGCAGGCGGCAGCCTGATCAGGTTTTCGACGTCTTCACGGCGACACGTTCTTCCAGGGCATCACACACGGCATCGGCGACCGACTGGGCGGCATCGCCCCGGCCAATCGAGCCATAGGCGGCCATGCAGGCTTCGACATGAAGATTGATGAGCGCGCCATTCTGGCCCGGCTCCGTTTCAGCCAGCAGCGTGCAGAGCGATCCGCACAGGCGCGAAACGGCGGGATAGCCGTAGGAGGTGGCAACCCCGCGAATATTATGGGCGCAGGTCTCAAGCAGTTTGTAATCGGTCTCGCTGGCGCCTTCGATCTTTGCGGTGGCCCAGGCGGCTTTGAGGCGATCGAGGTCTGCCTCCATCCATGCATCGAACCGGGACGACAAATCCTCCACAGCCGCTTCGGCGCGGTCCCCCAATTCATCCGGGTCGTGTCCGACTTCCGGCGTATCCACCTCATCCTCTGCGGCGACAGGTGCCGGCGGCATCTTGATGACGCGGCTGATGTCGGGCGTGACCGAGGCGGCAGGCTGGTCAGACTTCGAACCTGAAGCGGGTTTGAGTTTGTGAATCAGTGCCTTGAACATGGCGAATCCCCGTATTTCCGGGAAACCATACCGTTCAAGCCTTAACGCTTTCCTGATCCAAGAACTTTGAAATCACATCAGAAACCGAACTGTTCTCGCAGGATACGCTCATCCAGAGCGTGGCCCGGATCGAACAGCATGGTTAACCGGCGGCGGTCTTCCTGAACATCCACGCTAACTATGTCACGGACTTCCTGATTGTCTGCTGCCGCTGCAACAGGGCGCAGGATCGGGGCGATCACATCGATGCGGACATGCGCGTTGCGGCGGAGCAGGGCGCCTTTCCAGCGGCGCGGCCGGAAGGCGCTGACCGGGGTGAGCGCGAGCAGGCCCGCGCCAATCGGCAGGATGGGGCCATGGGCCGACAGATTGTAGGCCGTCGAGCCGGCAGGTGTCGCGACCATCAGACCGTCACAGGCCAGCTCTTCCATGCGGGTCTTTCCATCGACCGTGATCCGGAACCGCGAAGTCTGGGCGGTCTGGCGGAACATGGAGACTTCATTGATGGCAAGGGCGCGGTGTTCATGCTCGTGCACGTCCCGCGCGGTCATGCGCAGCGGGGAGATGACGGCACGTTCGGCGGCGTTGATCCGGTCCGGCAGGTCGTCGATGCCGAATTCGTTCATCAGGAATCCGACTGTGCCGCGGTTCATGCCATAGACCGGCTTGCCGCCCTCGAACTGGCGGCGCAGCGAATCCAGCATGGCGCCGTCGCCGCCAAGCGCCACGATGACGTCGGCATCGTCCTCGGAGCACTGACCGTACTTCTTGGTCAGTACGGACAAGGCCTCCTGGGCTTCAGGACGCTTCGAGGCGTGAAAATGCAGGCGTAAACCACTCATGGTGGCCCATCTGCTTTGCGAAGGGCCGGAGCGTCAAGGCGGTTTCTGGGATGCCCCCGCGTGCAGCCGCCAAGCCCGGTTCAGCAAGATGACGCAGGTGTCAGCTTTTTCTGGCCTGCCAGCAGGTTTTCCGCTAGTTTACGTCAAAACATATCAGGGAGTTTCGAACATGGCCGATGGCGCGCAGAAAATAGACATACGTTCCTCCGTTTCAGCCGAGGAGTGGCAGGCCCGCGTGGACCTTGCGGCGCTCTACCGTCTGATCGCCCTGCATGGTTGGGACGACATGATCTTCACGCACATTTCCCACCGCGTGCCCGGCCCGGACCATCACTTCCTGATCAATCCCTATGGCTATTTCTTCGAGGAAATCACCGCCTCGTCACTCGTGAAAGTCGATCTGGAAGGCAACATTGTCCAGGAGACCGAGAATTTCATCAATCCGGCGGGCTTTACCATTCATTCGGCGATCCATGATGCGCGCGATGATGCCCAGGTCGTGATCCATGTTCACACCGATCAGGGCGTTGCGGTTTCCGCGCAGAAGGAAGGCCTGATGCCGCTGAGCCAGACGGCCATGATCGTGCGGGAGGATATTGCCTATCATGATTATGAAGGCATCGCGCTCGATCTGGACGAGCGTGAGCGCCTGGTGGCCGACCTCGGCCCGAAGAAGCACTCCATGCTGCTGCGCAATCACGGCACGCTGACCATCGGCGAAACCGCCGCCGCCGCCTTCACGCGGATGTTCTTCCTGGAGCGGGCCTGCAACATGCAGATCATGGCGCTCTCGGCGGGCCGTGACGGTGTGCTGGAATGCGAATCCGATCTGCAGGAAAAGGTTGCCGGACAGGGCGGATTGACCGAGCAGAGCTCCGGAATGAACATGATCACGGAAAAGCTGATCTGGCCCGCGCTGATCCGCAAACTGGATCGGCAGATGCCGGGATATGACGCCTAGGGGAATTCCCGTATGCGACAAAAGCTGTCCGCGACGTATGGAGCCATTATCAATCGTTGCTTTGGGCACTATGTAGGCTCGGGAAAGATCGGGAACTAAGCAGATGAAGCATCTGAAGGCCTTCGAGGACGCGCTCAACTCCATTCACGGCGAAGGCCGCTACCGCGTATTCGTGGACTTGCACCGTCACAAGGGCAGGTTCCCGAAGGCGACGGCGCGGTTCGAGGATGGCGAGCGCGAAGTCACCATCTGGTGCTCCAATGACTATCTCGGCATGGGTCAGGATGAGGATGTCATCAATTCCATGCACGAAGCCATCGACAGCTTCGGCGCAGGTTCCGGCGGCACGCGCAACATTTCCGGCACGACCCGGTATCATGTCGATCTTGAGCGCGAACTGGCCGACCTGCATGGCAAGGAAGCCGCGCTGCTGTTCACGTCCGGATACGTTTCGAACGAGGCCACGCTGTCGACCCTGGGCAAGATTCTGCCTGACCTGATCATCTATTCCGACTCGCTGAACCACGCCTCGATGATCGAAGGCATTCGTCGCTCCGGCGCGGACCGCCGCATCTTCCGGCACAATGATGTGGATCACCTCCGGGCGCTGATGGAGAATGACGATCCCGAGCGTCCGAAACTGATCGCGTTCGAAAGTGTCTATTCCATGGATGGCGATTTCGGCCGGATGGAAGAGATTTGCGACCTTGCCGATGAGTTCGACGCGCTGACCTATCTCGACGAAGTACATGCCGTCGGCATGTATGGCGAGAACGGCGCCGGCGTCGCGGAGATGTGGGGTCTGGCCGACCGGATCGACATCATCGAAGGCACGCTGGGCAAGGCCTATGGCGTGATGGGCGGCTATATTGCCGGCCATGAAACCGTGGTCGATGCCATCCGGTCGATGGCGTCCGGCTTCATCTTCACGACGTCGACCTGTCCGGTCATGGCCGCAGGCGCGCTTGCCAGCATCCAGAAGCTGCGCAGCGATGCAGGCCGCGATTTGCGCCGCACGCATCAGGCCAATGCGGCGCTGCTGAAGCAGAAGTTCCGCGATGCGGGTCTGCCCATGATCGAGACTGACACGCATATCGTGCCATTGCTCGTGGGCGATCCGGAACGCTGCAAGGCGCTCTCCGATACGCTGCTGTTCGATTTCGGCATCTATGTTCAGCCAATCAATTATCCGACCGTGCCGAAGGGCACCGAACGCCTGCGCTTCACGCCGAGCCCGGTGCATGACGAAGTGATGATGGATGAGCTGGTGGCCGCCATTCTTGCGGTCTGGAAACAGCTGGGCCTCGACAAGGCTGCCTGACGCGGTTTCGCGCCTATTTGGTTTTCTTCGGCCTGGGCGCAGCTTTTTTCCCGAGCCCGATCTGCTTGGCGTGCTTTGATCGCAGTTTTGCATAGTTTGGCGCGACCATCGGATAATCCGCAGGCAAGCCCCATTTGGCGCGATACTCTTCGGGGGTCATGTCGAATTTCGAGCGCAGATACCGTTTGAGCATCTTGAGCTTGCGGCCGTCTTCCAGGCAGACGAGATAGTCCGGCAGGATGGATTTCGAGATAGGCACGGCGGGGTCCTGTGTCTCGACAACAGGTTCCACGGCGTCCGCCAATCCCGACACCGTCTCGAAGATGTTGCGGATGAGCTGTGGCAGCGCATCCGCCTCGACCTGGTTGTTCGACACATAGGACGAGACAATCTCGGCCGTCATGTCGAGCAGGTCAGATGTCTCGTATTCACTCATGGCTCACCAAGACTCTGTCAGGTATTTGGAACTTCAGCCGCACATTCAGGCCCCACCTTAACTTCTAAATACCACAGTTCTTCAAGTATTTGCACGACATTCCGAACACAACCCCTCAATATGTCCAGGCAAAGTGCGATATTGTGGCCAGAGCGCGCACCGATGGTTGCGACTTGACCCGCCTGAGCGTAAACAGCGCGAGACCCAGCAGGAGATTCGCACAATGGCAGACACAGCCCAGCCCGCCCGGTTCGATACCAAGGATTTCTTCAGCCAGACTCTGGAAGAACGCGATCCGGAAGTGTTCGACGCGATCCGCAAGGAACGTACGCGCCAACAGCAGCAAATCGAGCTGATTGCTTCGGAAAACATTGTCTCCCAAGCCGTCCTGGAAGCCCAGGGAACAATCCTGACGAACAAGTACGCCGAAGGTTATCCGGGCAAGCGCTATTATGGCGGCTGTGAGTTTGTCGACATTGCCGAAGAACTGGCCATCGCGCGGGCGAAACAGCTGTTCAATTGCGGGTTTGCGAATGTTCAGCCGAATTCCGGCAGCCAGGCCAATCAGGGCGTGTTCAACGCGGTCCTGAAGCCCGGAGACACAATTCTCGGCATGAGCCTCGACGCCGGGGGTCACCTGACTCATGGCGCGCGGCCCAATCAGTCGGGCAAATGGTTCAATGCCGTTCAATACGGGGTCAGCCGGGAAGACGACCGGATCGATTTCATCGAGGTGGAGCGCCTGGCGAAGGCGCACCGTCCGCAGCTGATCATTGCGGGCGGCTCGGCCTATCCGCGTCAGATCGACTTCAAGCGCTTCCGTGAAATCGCGGACGAGGTAGGCGCCCTGTTCCTCGTAGATATGGCCCATTTTGCGGGCCTCGTGGCCGGCGGCGCGCATCCGAACCCGCTGGATCATGCCCATATCGCCACAACGACGACGCACAAGACGCTGCGCGGCCCGCGCGGCGGGATGATCCTGACCAATGACGAGGCGCTGGCCAAGAAGATCAATTCGGCGATCTTCCCCGGCATTCAGGGCGGCCCGCTGATGCATGTCATCGCGGCGAAAGCTGTGGCTTTCGGAGAAGCCTTGCGCCCGGACTTCAAGACCTATGCGGCCCAAGTCGTCGCCAATGCCCAGGCCATGTCAGCAGCCTGCAAGGCGAGCGGTCTGGATGTGGTGTCCGGCGGCACCGACACGCATGTCGCCCTGATCGATCTGCGTCCGAAGAATGTGACAGGCCGCGACGCCGAGCATGCGCTGGAGCGGGCCTTCATCACCTGCAACAAGAATGGCGTGCCGTTCGATCCCCAGAAGCCGACCATTACCAGCGGTATCCGGGTGGGCTCACCAGCCGGCACAACCCGCGGGTTCGGCGAAGAGGAATTCACACAGATCGGCAACTGGATTGGCGAGATCGTTGATGCGGTCGCGTCCGGCGAAAGCACGTCCGCCGAGGACAAGGTGCGCGCAGAGGTGAAAGCCCTGACCGCGCAATTCCCGATCTATAATGGATTGGGGGCCTGATAGACCTTGCGTTGCCCGTTCTGCGGTTCCGAGAACACATCGGTGAAGGACAGCCGGTCGGCTGAAGACAACACGGCTGTGCGTCGCCGGCGGGTGTGCGAGGCGTGCGGCGCCCGGTTCACGACGTTTGAACGGGTCCAGTTGCGTGAGATCACCGTGGTCAAGCGTGACGGCAAGCGGGTGCCCTTCGACCGGGACCGGTTGACCCGGTCTATCACCATTGCCCTGCGCAAACGCCCGGTGGATCGCGAACAGATTGACCAGATGGTGTCCGGCATTGCCCGGAAGCTGGAAAGTGGGGGCGAGACGGAAGTCAGCTCCAATGATGTCGGCGAATTCGCCATGGAAGCGCTGCGTCAGGTCGATCCGGTCGGCTATGTGCGCTTTGCCAGCGTCTACAAGGATTTCCGCGACCCGAACGATTTCGCCCAATTCATCGAGCAGACGTCGCTGGAAGATGAAGGCGACGCCGGATGAGCGGGGTCAAGGTCACCCTGAAAATTGCCACATCGCTGGATGCCCGCATTGCTCTGTCTGATGGGACGAGCCAGTGGATCACGTGCAGCGAGTCCCGGGCCCGGGCGCATGAGTTGCGGGCCGCGCATGATGCGGTGCTGGTGGGAATTGGCACCGTCCTGGCCGATGATCCCTTGCTGACCGCCCGCACCGTGCCGCTGCCGAAAACCCAGCCCGTGCGCATTGTGGCAGATTCTCACGGCCGCACACCGCGCAGTTCCCGTCTCGTTCAATCTGTTTCATCCGGCCGCGTGGTTGTGGCCACGAATGGCCAGCCGCAGGATATTCTTGCGGCTAGCGGGGTCGAGATCTGGCGCTGTGGCAAGGGCATTCGCGTGGATGTGAATGACCTGCTCCACAGGGCGGAGATCGAAGGTATTTCCTCCCTCCTGATCGAGGGCGGTGGAACGCTGGCCGCCAGCTTCATCCGCGAGGGCCTGGTGCATGAGATTGCCTGGTTCCGGGCGCCTATCCTGATTGGGGGAGACGGCCTGCCTGCCTTAGGGGCGCTGGGCCTGTCCGATCTCAAGGAGGCGTCACGTTGGCGCGCTATCGCGACGGAACGGATTGGGGTTGACGTTCTGGACACCTATGTACGGGTCTGAATAAGAAACTGAGGGCAGAGAAATGTTTACAGGCCTCGTCACCGATGTCGGGACCGTCCGATCCGTGGAGGACCGCAATGGGCTTCGCCGGTTCGAGGTCGAAAGCCGCTACAAACTGGAAGATATCGCCTTGGGCGCGTCCATCATGCATTCGGGTGTGTGCCTGACGGTTGTGGACATGGGGCAGGGCGAGCGCGGCGCGTGGTTTGCGACCGAAGCGGTGCCGGAAACGCTGTCCAAAACCATTCTGGGCGACTGGACGGTCGGATCTCACATCAATCTGGAACAGAGCCTGAAGCTCGGCGATGAATTGGGCGGCCATTTCGTCTTCGGCCATGTCGATGGGGTCGGGCAGGTCGTCTCGGTCGCGCCGGAAGGCGAGAGCTGGCGCCTGACCATCCGTCCGCCGGAAGGCATTGCGCGCTACTTCGCGACCAAGGGTTCTGCGGCCGTGAATGGTGTGTCGCTGACAGTGGCAGAAGCCCTGCCGAATGGCGATTTCGAGTTGGCGATCATCCCCCACACCTGGGAGGTGACCACACTCAACCAGTTGCAGCCCGGCTCCAGCGTCAATCTTGAGATCGACATGCTGGCACGCTACGTGGCGCGGATGATCGGCGCCGATGCGCCAGAGGGGCAATAGGCACTATGAGCAGCGAATTCCATCAGGCGATCTCCTCGATTGACGAGATCATCGAAGATGCCCGCAATGGCCGGATGTATATCCTGGTCGATGCAGAGGACCGTGAGAATGAGGGCGACCTGATCATCCCGGCCAATTTTGCGACGCCGGAACATGTGAACTTCATGGCGCGCCATGGCCGGGGCCTGATCTGCCTGGCGATGGGCCAGGAACGTGCGCACACGCTGAATCTCGACATGATGACCCGGAACAATCGGGAAAGCATGGGAACGGCCTTCACGGTCTCCATCGAAGCGAAAGACGGCGTCACGACGGGCATTTCGGCCCATGACCGTGCCCGGACAATCGCTGTCGCCATCGACCCGACCAAGGATCATGAGGACATCGTTTCCCCCGGACACGTCTTCCCGCTGATTGCGCGCGAAGGCGGCACGCTGGTGCGGGCGGGCCATACCGAGGCGGCGGTCGATATTTCCCGCATGGCCGGCCTCTATCCGGCCGGCGTGATCTGCGAGATCATGAATGAAGACGGCACCATGTCCCGTCTTCCGGAACTGGTCGCGTTCGCCCAGCTTCACAATCTGAAGATCGGCACGATTGCCGACCTCATCGCCTGGCGCCGCAAGAATGACCGGTTCATGGAGCGCCGCGTCGAAGCGCCGCTCGATTCCGGTTATGGGGAAGGGTTCCGAACCGTCTGTTTCCGCAATGCGCTCGACAATTCCGAGCATATCGCCATCGTTCATGGCGATATCACGCCGGACAGCACAACGCTGGTGCGGGTGCACCGGATGGACATCCTGTCGGACGTATTGGGAGAAAACGGCCCAAGACACGGTCTGGTTGAGCGCGCGATGCGCGTGATTGCGGACGCCAAAGAGCCGGGCGTTGTCGTGTTCGTGAACACGATGCGGCCGAACATCATTGCCGAGCGGCTCGGCCTGAAGCCCTCAGTGGCCCCCGATCCGACCGCGCCCATTCGCGAATACGGTGTCGGCGCGCAAATCCTGCGGGATTTGGGGGTGCGCCGCATGATCTACCTGTCCGGAACACAGCCCACCCGCTTGGCAGGCCTTGACGGCTACGGCCTGACGATAGAGGGGTGGCGCAATCTTCATGAGGAGAACAATTGATGGCAGACCGCGTTCTTGTCGCCATTTCGAAATATTACAAGCACATCTCCGATGAGCTGGAAGCTGGCGCGCTGGAAGCTCTTGAAGCTGCTGGCGCGAAAGTGACGGTCATGGAAGTGCCGGGCGCGTTCGAACTGCCGGGCCTGATTGCCATGGCGGCCGACAGTGGCCGGTTTGATGGCGCCGTGGCGCTGGGCTGCGTGATCCGGGGCGAAACCACCCATTACGACTATGTCTGTGGCGAAAGCGCCCGCGGTCTGATGGATCTGATCGTACAGCGTCGCCAGGCGATTGGTTACGGCATCCTGACCGTCGAAAATGAAGAGCAGGCGCTCGCCCGCGCGGACCGCAAGCGCGGCAACAAGGGCAAGGACGCCGCCGAGGCCTGTCTGGCCATGATCAAATTCCGCAAGGAACTCATTCGGTGAGCGACCAGAACATTCCCTTCGAGGTTACACGGGCGAGGCGGGCGGGAGCGCGCCTCGCAGCCGTTCAGGCGCTTTATGAAATGGAGCAGACCGGCAAGTCGGCCCGCGCGACCATCCGCGCCTTCATGGAAGACCGTCTCGGCATCGGTCCGAATGAAGAACCCATTGAGGAAGCCGATCCGGACATTTTCAAATCCATCGTGAACGCAGTCGTTGACCATCAGGCTGCCATCGACAAGGCGATCCTTGGACGGCTTGCAAAAGGATGGAAGCTGACCCGGCTGGACGCAACCATGCGCGCGCTGCTGCGCGCGGGGTCCGCTGAATTCATCGCGCACCAACACCTGTCGAACGCCATCATCCTGGATGAATATGTGTCGTTGGCGCATGATTTCTTCGACGAGCAGGAAGCGAAATTCGCCAATGCCGTGCTGGATAATCTGGCCAAAGACCTGCGCAAATAGCCGGACTGGCGAGTGCCATCCGGTTTGTGCGGGGATCGGTCCTTGCGGATGGGAGCGGGGCTCCACGGGCACGAGGACGAATAGTCAAATTACAGGATAGTAGGTGCCCCCATGCATTGGGGCCCGTCCCATCCGCGCGGTGAAATTCGGCAGGTCGCCAGACCAGACTGCCGCCTTCCACCAGACCTTGCCGCGGAAGAAGACGAAAACCCCGCAGCACGGCCAGAATAGACGGCTTCACCCTTCTGTCGGATTGGTGACGCGCCATCGCCCGACCCGGTTGGGATCACCCTGCGGACAGGCAGGCATCAGCCCTCGGGCTCGGCCACGCTGTTGCCCCAGGCGCGGATCTCTTCGACATAAAGCTCCGGCTCTTCCATCGCCGCAAAATGCCCGCCGCGCGGCAAATCTGTCCAGCGGGTGAGGTTGTAAGCCCGTTCGAACCAGCTTTGCGGAGCGGGTTTGTAGACAGGCTCGCCGGGGAAGTTCGCAAACGCCGTGGGCGTCTCGCACCGGACGCCTTCCGGTAGGGCATTGCCGCCTTCCTGCGCAAAGCCATTGTAGAACCAGACGCTGGTGGCGATGGCATCATTCACCAGATAGATCATCACATTGGTGAGCAGCTGGTCCTTTGAGTAAGTGTCCAATAGTCCGCCATCGGACAGGTCTGACCAGCCATTGAATTTCTCGAGGATCCACGCAGCGGTGCCGACCGGGGAATCCATCAGCGCCATCGCCAGAGTCTGGGGCTTGGTCATCTGTTCCATCAGATAGGCGCCTTCGCGCTGCATGGCGCCCTGCGATGCGGCCAGCCATTCGCCTTCGGCCTCTGTCTGGGGCGTGGCGGGGGTCGGCCGGAATCCGACCATGTTCAGATGGATCGCGCGGCAGCCGCCCTTGCCGTCGATCGTGCCATGATTGAGGCCGAGCCAGGAGGTTACCATGCTGCCCCAGTCACCGCCTTGGGCGAGGTAGGTCTCGTATTTCAGCACGTCGCGCATCAGCCTGTCCCAGAGCGCCGCAGTGGCGCGCGGCCCGATGGGGGATTTCGGGCGTCCGGAGAAGCCATAGCCGGGCAGGGAGGGAATAATCAGGTCAAAGGCGTCTTCGGCCTTGCCCCCATGATTCGACGGAAAGGCGAGCGGGCCGATGGTATCCCAGAATTCAAAAACGGAGCCGGGCCAGCCATGTGTGATGAGCAGGGGGCGGCGGCCGCCCGCTTCGCCGACGACATGGACATAGTGGATGACCTGACCGTCGATCTCGACCTTGTAGCTGGGATACCTGTTCAGGATCTCCTCGGACTTGCGCCAGTCATAGCCCGCGATCCAGTAGCGCTGGATATCCTTCATGACCTTTGTTGACATGCCGTAGGCAAAGCCCTCTTCATTGGCCGGGGCCGGAAACCAGTCATATGCCTTCACGCGCGCCATGATGGCGTCGAGCTTGTCCTGTGGGATGTCTATGCGAAAGGTCTTGGGGGTCGGCATGGCGTGTCCTCGCTAGGGTAAACCCATCCTAGCGGTCTTGCCGTGGGGCGACGCAAGTTAAATCGAGAAACTGGTGCCGCAGCCGCACGCCGCCGTGGCGTTCGGGTTGCTGATCTTGAAGGCGGCGCCGATCAATTCCGTGCTGAAGTCGATCTCGGACCCGGCGAGAAACTCCAGGCTCATTTCGTCGATCAGCACTTTTGCGCCATCGCGCTCCACCACGAGGTCGTCATCGTTGATGGCCGTGTCAAAGTCGAATTTGTAGGAAAAGCCCGAACAGCCACCCCCATCGACAGACACACGTAAAAACTGTGCGCCGTCCTGTTTGGCCAGAATCGCATTAATCCGCTTGGCAGCCGAGGCTGTAAGGGTCACATCGGGGGCAGTTGTCGTGCTCATGACCTCAACATAGGGATTCCCGAGCCAATGGAAAAGAGATCAGTGTATGCCACGCGGCACGAAGATAGCCGGGGCCGGTATTTCCCGGAGGCGCCATCGGCGACCCGGACGCCGTTCCAGCGGGATCGCGACCGGATTATCCACTCGACCGCCTTCCGGCGATTGAAGCAGAAGACTCAGGTCTTCGTCGCGCATGAGGGCGATCATTTCCGCACCCGGCTGACGCATTCCCTCGAAGTGGCTCAGATCGCCCGCAGCATCGCCCGAACGCTCGGCCTGGACGAAGACCTCGCCGAAGCGCTGGCGCTCGCCCACGATATGGGCCATCCGCCCTTTGGCCATGCCGGAGAGGACCAGCTGGACGCGTGCATGGCGGAGTATGAGGGATTTGACCATAACGCCCAGACGCTGCGCATCGTTACCAAACTGGAAGTCCGCTACCCGAATTTCGAGGGCCTGAACCTGACCTGGGAGCTGCTCGAAGGGCTGGTCAAGCACAATGGCCCGATGGTCACGCAGGACGCGCCCCTGGAATCTCTGCCGGCCGCCTTTCGCGAATATACGCACTTCATGGATCTTGAGCCGCACCAGTTCGCCGGGCCGGAGGCGCAGGTGGCGGCCCTGTCAGACGATATCGCCTACAACAATCACGATATTGATGACGGCATCGCGGCGGGCCTGTTCACCATCGACGACCTGATGGACCTGCCGATCGTCGGGGACGAGTTCCGGGCCGTGAAGCTTGAATATCCGCATCTCAGTAACCGTATGGTGTCCTATGAAGCGGTGAGGCGCCTGATCGGCCTGTGGGTGAACGATCTGACGGCGGAAACGGGCCGCCGCGCCAAGCTGTACGCGCCCCAGAGCGCGGCAGAAGTGCGCGCGATGGATGTGCCCCTGGTGGCGTTTTCGGAGGAGCTTGAAAGCCGCCAGCGCGCCCTGAGGGCGTTTCTGTATGAGCGGATGTACAAGCATTACACGGTCAACCGGATGCGCAGCAAAGCCAAGCGGATGCTGGCCGAACTGTTCGAGATCTTCCTGACCGAGCCGGATACGCTGCCCTCCCCGTGGCGGCAGGATGCATCCCAGGCCAGCGAGCCACGGCGCGCGCGCATTGTGTGTGACTATATTGCCGGGATGACCGATTCCTACGCAATCGAGGAGCATCGACGGCTCTTCCACCCGGATGTGCTGCGCTAGCCACACTCTGCCCACTTTCCCAGTGTTAACCCGTTCTGCGGCCTTTGCGGGCTGTGAAACCTACGGGATATTCAAGCGTCGTTAACGAAACGGGCCGTAATCTTAACTCTGTGAACCTATTCTGAGGATGATTCCATGGGGCGACATCGGGACAACGGGCGGGATTATGCCCCGTTTGAAGACGATTACCGCGGATTCGACGTTCGTGAGGACGATTCGACCCGTGGGCCGCTCATCCTCGCGCTCGCCGTCGGGGTTCTCCTGGTGTTTGGCGCCGTCGTCTGGAACACGTACCGGCAGGGCGTGCGCGACAATGGCGCCGGCATTCCGAGCGTGATTGCCGATAAGGAGCCCTACAAGCGCGCACCCGAAGACCGCGAAGGCGTCGCCGTCCCGGATACGGAGAAGCGCTTTTACGACCAGATGGACGATTCCGAACGGTCGGAAGAGCAGGGCGTAGACTATGCTGACCGCGACAGCCTGGAGGGCGATGCGCTGCAAGGGGGGCCGCCCATAGAGCTGCGTCCGGGTCTGGAAGGGGCCGAGCCCGATGACGCGCAGGTGCGCGCACTGGCAGATCTTGAGACGATGCCGGAAGACGAGGAAGAGACCCTGCGGGTTGTGCCCACCAATCCGGTCGCCCAAGCGCCAACAGCCGCTCCGGTGCCACGGAGTTTGCCAGCGCCCGCCGAACCGGGGCCGCAATTCGCCTTTACCAGCGATGGCATGTATCAGGTCCAACTCGCTGCGTTTCGCTCACAGGATGCCGCCGAAACTGCCTGGGCCAAGATGAACAGCGCGAAGCCCGATCTGTATCGCAGCGCTCAGAAACGCATCCAGCGCGCCGACCTTGGTGCCAAGGGCGTGTTCTACCGCCTGCGTGTGGGCAGCTTTGCTGAACGCGCGGATGCATCTGAATTCTGTGACGCGGTGAAGGCCGGCGGAGACAATTGCATCGTGGTGACCGGGTAGTGGCGAAGGCATGCATCCTCAGCGTTTCGGGGCCTGAGCTCACGAAGGAGGAAGCAGCCCTGTTTGCTGCCGAGCAGCCTTGGGGCGTGATCCTGATGGGCCGCTCCTGCGTGTCGCGGAAACAGGTCCACACATTGGTCGACGATATCTGGAATGCAATGAAACGGCCCTGCCTGATCTTTATTGATCAGGAGGGGGGCCGCGTGGCCCGCCTGAAAGCGCCGGAATGGCCCCTTTTCCCGCGCGGCCAGGACTATGCGGACATTTACGCCAAGGACCGGGAGCGCGGGCTTTCCGCTGCATGGCTCGGTCATCGCCTGATCGCCGCAGAATTGGCGGCCCTGTCGATCCATGCCGATTGCGCGCCGGTGGTGGATTTGCCTGTTCCCGGCGCCCATGACGTGATCGGCGACAGGGCTTTCGGGACCGACCCAGAGACCGTGGCCGCCCTTGCAGGTGCGGCGCTCAAAGGTCTGGCCGCAGGCGGCGTGGCTGGTGTGATCAAGCATATTCCGGGTCATGGCCGCTCAATGGCGGACAGCCATATGGAGCTGCCGCGCGTAACGGCCAGCGCCGATGAATTGGCAAAAGACTTTGACGCCTTCGCACGCCTCGCCGATGCGCCCATGGCGATGACAGCCCATATTTCCTATGACGCATTTGACGCCAATGTCCCCGCAACCCTGTCAAAAGTGATGATTCAGGACGTGATCCGCAAGCGAATCGGGTTTGATGGATTGCTGATGACGGATGATCTGGGGATGCAGGCGCTGGGCGGCAGCCTGGGCGAGCGGGGCCATGCGGCGATTGCCGCAGGGTGTGATGTGCTGTTGCACTGTTCCGGCTTCCTGTCCGATCCCGCCGCGATCCTGGCTGAAATGAGCGAAGTGGCAGAGGCCGCCCCTGAGCTGGCTGGCAAGGCGCTGGCGCGCGGCGAGCGCGCTGAGGCCCTGTCGACGCATCAACAGGATTTCGACATTGCCGAAGGCTGGGACACGTTCCGGACCTATTTCCCGCAATTGGTGGGCACGGCATGAATGCAGACATGATCTCGATCGACGCGCTGTCCGCAGACGCACAGGAGGCCGAAGCCGGCGATCTGTTCACCGTGGATGTCGGAGGCTATGAAGGCCCGCTGCACCTGTTGCTGGAGCTTGCCCGACGCCAGAAGGTCGATCTGCTGCATCTGTCGATCCTGTCGCTGGCGGAACAATATCTGGACTTCATCGAAGAGGCGAAGACCCAGCGCATCGATCTGGCGGCCGACTATCTCCTGATGGCGTCCTGGCTCGCCTTCATGAAATCCCGCCTGTTGCTGCCCAAGCCGGAAAAGGCCGAGGAAGACGAGCCCACCGGCGAGGAAATGGCGGCGCGGCTGGCCTTCCGCCTGAAGCGTCTCGATGCGATGCGCGGCGCGGTGGAAGAACTCGAAGCCGGCCCGATCCTGAACAATGTCATCTTCCTGCGCGGCGCACCGGTACAGCCTAAAGTCGTCAAGCACACCGAATTCAAGGCATCCCTATACGAGCTGACCCAAGCCTTCGGGACCATTCGCGACCGCCGTGAACAGGAACGGCCTCACACGATCCAGCAACAGCTTGTCCTGCCGCTCGAATTGGCCCGGACCACGCTACGCGCACTCAGGCAACAGTTGGAACAGTGGTCTTCGCTGGACGAGATCCGCTCAACCATGACAGACGTGGACCCGGAATTGCCGCCCCGGTCTGTTACCGCGAGTGTCTTTTCGGCCGCATTGGAACTCGCCCGGGATGGCGAAGTCGATGTGCGCCAGGATGAGCACTTCGCGCCACTCTACCTGCGCAATGCGGGTAACAGCCCAGAGGGGGGCAGAGATGCAACCGCTTGAGAAATACTTGATGACCGACGACACTTCTGAACCGGAACGCGATCCCGTGGCGCAATTGTCGTTTGCCTATCGCCGCTCTGAGGAAGCTCTGATTGACGGCGCCAGCGACGCGCTGGTGGAAGGCATTCGCCGGGCCGAGGCCATCCTGTTCGCTGCGGGGGAACCCCTGTCTGCCGAGCAGATTTCAGAGACGTTGCCGCATGGCGTCGAAGCCGCCGAAGTGTTGATGGCGCTCCGGGCGCAATATGTGAACCGGGGGGTCAATCTGGTCGAAGTGGCGGGCAAATGGCGCTTCCAGACGGCGACCGATCTCTCTTACCTGTTTGTCGAGGAACGCCAGGTCCAGAAGAAGCTGGGCCAGGCGACGCTCGAGACGCTTGCCATCATTGCCTATGGCCAGCCGGTGACGCGCGCCGAAATCGAAGCCGTGCGCGGCGTGGCCGTGTCCAAGACGACCATCGACACGCTGCTCGAGACAGGCTGGGTCAAGATCAAGGGCCGCCGCAAGACGCCTGGCCAGCCGATCACTTATGGCACGACCGAAGCCTTCATGGAGCATTTCGGGCTGGAGAGCCTCGAGACCCTGCCGGGCAAGGCCGACCTCGAGGCCGAGGGCCTGTTGTCCGATGTCATTCCGGACGGCTTCCAGATGCCGGACGAAGAAGCGCTCAATGGTGAAGAGACGCCGGATGATGGGTCGGGAGAGATAGAGGAAACCGATTCCTTCGTCACCGATTTCATGGATGATTTCGATGAGGATGACGAGGACGCCGCCGAAGCCGTGAATGGCGAGACCGATGAGGTTGAGGCGAGGGCTCCAGAGGACGACACCGATGTCGAAACGGATGAGGATTCTGACGAGTCCGCTGTCAGCGTATTTGCCTATACGCGCGCACCGGATCGTTCTCAGGCTGACGAGGATGAGTTCGATAGCGGCGATGTGAAAGCCGCCGTGATCCAGTTGACCAAGCAGCCGCGTGTTCCCGAACAGCCCATGGACCAGTGGGACGACGACGAATAGGTCATGCGTTTCGAGCGGGCTCCAGTCTGAAGCGCCGCTCATGCTGGAATTGACCGATGATGTCGTCCTCGGATGTGCCCCAGCCCATATTGTGGATGATGAGGGGACGGCCAGACGGTGTTATCCGATCCGAGACGATCCCGATATGCGGCAGGTTGCCTGTGTAGCGCATCGTGTAGAGGTCGCCGGCTTTCCAGCTCGAAACATGTCTCGGCGCGGGCAAGGCGCCGCCGTGGCGCTCAAGGTATCTTTCGAGATTGGGCACACGCCGATGGTCGATATGGCGATCCGGGCGCGTCAGGCCCCATAGTGTGGGATAGGCGCCGAACGCTGCCGCCATGTCCTCGTGGACGAGCTGTTGCAAATCCATTCCGAATGCATCGCGATAGGCGCGGATGATGACGTCGGTGCAGACCCCGCGCGACCTCGGCACATCGCCCATCGGATAGGCGATGCGCACATAAGCGGGATCATATATGCGCGTAACGCCGATCTGGGACCGGCCGGCCAGCGCAAGGCGCGTCGGCCACGGCAAGGTCTGCGTCCCGAGATGGGCAGGCGCAAGCGGGACGCTGAGACCTCCCAGAATGGCAGCGCGGCGAGTGAGCATGTCTCATAACGCCATGCCGGTCCGGCAGGAATGGGGCGAAAATCAGAAACCGTGCAATTCGGCGATCTCTTCCAGAGGGGCCCGCTCCGCGCGAAGCGAATTGACCGGATGGGCCGGGTCGGGTTTTCCGACCGCCATCGCGCACCAGACCATTTCGGTATCTGCCAGTTTGAAATGCTCCTTCAGGGCAGGGCGCAGCATGCCCCAGCATTCCTGCATGCAGGTGCCCCAGCCGCGCTCTTCGGCCAGCAGGGCGAGCGTCTGGAGGTACATGCCGGTATGCCCCCACTGGCCGTGGCCCATTCGTTCGTCGATCACGAAGAAGGCGGCGACGGGGGCGTCGAAGAAGCGGAAATTGTTGGCGAACCAGGCAATGCGTGCGGCGCGGTCTTCGCGCGGGATGCCGAGCGTTTCGTACATCATCTCGCCGACTTTGCGGCGGCGCGCTTCGTGCGGCTCCCAGAGGTCTTTCGGATAGATCGGACGGTCGGTGGGCTGGCCCTTCGGGTTCGCGGCGAGCACAGGCGCGGCCATATTGATGACGGCGTCCCTGGCATCGCCGGTCACGACGATGGTGCGCCAAGGTTGCGTGTTGCCGCCGGAGGGTGCGCGCTGGGCCTGTTCCAGCCAATCGCGGATCTCTGCTTCCGGCAAGGGATCGGGCAGGAAGGCCCGGGTGGAAATACGCTGCGCAACGGCCTGTGACACGTCCATAAAAGAAAACCTCCCATCTGGTCTGATGGGAGGTTTATCGTCTTGGCGTGGCGTCAGCCAAAGCTTATTTGCCGTGCAGGATCACCGGCATCCAAGTGTAGCCCTTCACGAAGCCACCTGCATTGTAGGATGGCTCGTCCAGGACTTCGATATGGCTGAAGCGTTCCATGAGTTCCTGCCACAGGATTTGCAGCTGTAGCTCGGCGAGGCGGTTGCCGACGCAGCGGTGGATGCCGAAGCCGAAGGAGATGTGCCGACGGGCATCCGGGCGATCGATGATGTAGTCATTCGGACGGTCCCAGAACCGCTCATCGCGGTTGCCGGAGACGTACCACATCGCAACCTGGTCACCCTTCTTGATGGTCTGGCCGTGCATCTCGACATCTTCGAGCGCCGTGCGGCGCATGTGAGCCAGAGGCGTCTGCCAGCGGATCGTCTCGGACACCATGTTCGGGATCAGCGACAGGTCCGCTTTCAGCTTGTCGTACTCGGCTGGGAATTTGTTCAGCGCGTAGACCGAAGCGGTCATCGAGTTGCGGGTCGTGTCATTGCCACCCACGATGAGCAGGATGACGTTGCCGAGCAATTCCATCGGCGTCATGTTACGGGTCTTCTCACCATGCGCGAGCAGGCTGATCAGATCGTTTTTCTGTGGCTGCGCACCGCGCTCCTGGAAGAGCTGCATGAAGGTGGCGAGACATTCCATCATCTCGCGCTTCCACTGTTCTTCTCCGCCGGGGCAGATGTCCGGATTGTTCATGCCGGTCGCCATGTCGGACCAATGGGTCAGGTCGCGCCGCTTTTCGAACGGATAGTCGAACAGCGTGGCCAGCATCATCGTGGTCAGCTCGACGGAGACCGTATCGACCCAGTCGAACGGCTCACCAATCGGAAGGGAGTCGAGCAGGCCCTGAGTCCGCGAGCGGATCAGCGGCTCGAATTCCTTGAGCATGTTCGGGCCCACGGCCGGCTGGACCGTCTTGCGCTGTTCGGAGTGGCGCGGCTCATCCATCGCGATGAACATCGGCAGCTCGAAGTCTTCCGGCGGGCTGCCGAGCGTGATACCGCCATGCTCCCAGCTGGAAGAGAAACGCTTGTGGTCGGTATCGACCGCCATGATGTCTTCATAGCGCGTGATCGACCAGAACGGACCGACAAAGGAATCTGCGGTATAGTGGACAGGCGCTTCGTTGCGCAGGCGTTCAAAGCGATCCCAGATTTTCTGCTGGCGCCAGATTTCCGGGTCTTCCGGATGGAGCTCCGACAGCGGCAGCTCACTGGCTGGCGGCACTTCCTGGCCAATTTCGAGATAGCCTTCGAAGAGCGGATCCCGGTGGGTGATCTTCGGGCGTTGCAGGGCAGGGTGATCAAGCAGATGAACCGTATCAGCAGCCATCAATTTTCCTCCGACAATGAGCCATTATCATAGGCTCGATTTATGACGTCAGCGTCACCTTAACATGGCTATTCTAAAAAAACTATGACGCAGGCGTCATTTTTTTAAGCGGGATGGCGTTCATGTCTCGCATCCTGGAGCGCCGCGCGAATGGCGCGGGCCAGGGATTTTCGTTCCGGCAGGGTCAGGAAACGCCCGATGACATAGGCGGTCTTGCCGTACTCGATGCGCAACCAACTGTTCGCGGTGAGCGGTTCTGCGAGTTCGACCCGGGCAAAGGCTGACGGCAGGGACGCAGATTTTTCGGCGCCATTGGCGCGCGTGTGCGTCAGGCGCAGCTCTTTCGCCGTCACAATGATTCGGGTTTCTTCCCGCTGTTTGCGGAACGACATCCGGAACGCGAAATAGAAGGCGAGCGCATCCAGTCCGAAAAATCCGATGACCGGGATGGCGCCCATGGAAATGAATGCGATGCCGGTCAGGAAGCTGACACCCCCGACAATGGCCATGACAATGGCGAAGCCGCGCTGGCTGAGCGACTGATTGGGCCGCAGGACGGCGTCCATGTAGAGGATCTCTTTGTCTTCAGTCATGCTCTCAAAATAGCACGGCCTTGTGCGATGGCGAGGGGGCATTAGACAGGCGGAATGACACAGACCAAATCATCCGCCAAACGCCCAAGGAAGAAGCGCGCCCCGCGCGTTTTCGGACCAGAGAAAGCCAGGGCCCTTTTCTCCGCGCTCGCGGAGGACCGGCCCGATCCGCGCACGGAGCTGGATTTCGTGAATCCCTACACGCTGGTTGTTGCGGTCGCCCTCTCAGCGCAGGCGACGGATGTCGGCGTCAACAAGGCGACCGCCAAACTGTTCGCGCTGGCCGACACGCCGGAAAAGATGCTGGCGCTGGGCGAGGCGGGAGTTGCCGAGCACATCAAGACCATCGGCCTTTGGCGCAACAAGGCGAAGAATGTCATCGCGCTCAGCCAGATGTTGCTGGACGAGTTTGGTGGGGAGGTGCCGCAGACGCGCGAGGAATTGGTGCGCCTGCCGGGCGTGGGGCGAAAGACCGCTAATGTCGTCCTGAATGAAGCGTTCGACCACCACACGATCGCGGTGGATACGCACATCTTCCGGGTGTCGAACCGCACGGGCCTTGCCCCCGGCAAGACACCGGACGAGGTCGAGGCCGGACTGGAGCGGGCCACGCCGCCCGAATTCAAGAAAGGTGCGCATCACTGGCTCATCCTGCACGGACGATATGTCTGCAAGGCGCGCAAGCCGGAATGCTGGCATTGCGCCATCGCCGACCTCTGCCGGTACACGCCAAAGACGCCAGACCCGGCGACGACCTCTGCTTTGGGGCCCAAGGCACGGTAAAGAAACGTGTGGCAGGACTGCACCGCAGGGCGTCTGCCACCAGTTCGCCCCAATTTAACCAAATCGCGGCCACCTCAGACCGACACCGCACCGTCCACGTAATCAATGGAGCGTATCGCATGAACCGCATCGGCAAATTCGTTTTCGGCGCAACCTCACTCTGCCTTCTGTCCGGCCTGCCGGCAGTAGCAGAAGATGGCTGGTCAGGGGAGGCCGCCCTCAGCGCCGGACTGACGACCGGCAACACGGAAACCTCCGCAGCCGGTCTGGCGATTGATGCAGACCGGGGAGCCGGCGACTGGAATTTCGGCATCCAGCTGTCGGGCGATTATGGCAAGGAGGACGGCATCGAAAGCCGCAATCGCTATTCCGCTGCGGCTGACCTGGAGCATGATTTCAACGTCACCATGTTCACCTTCGGACGGGTCTCCTATGAGGTCGATCAGTTCACCGGTTTCGATAGCCGCACTTTCATTGGTGGTGGTGTGGGTTGGCACATTCTGGACGATGAAGACCATCACTGGACGGTGCGCGGTGGTCCGGGTTTCAAGATTGACGAAGTGAAGCGCCGGATCACGACCGACAGTACCGGCGCGGTGCTGATCATCCCCGCCTCAACCGAGGAATCCCTGGGTGCTGTAGCGCAATCGGAATATTTCTATGCCTTCAACGAAGCTGTGTCCCTGAGCAACAAGACCAATGTCGTCTATGGTCAGGAATCCACCCAGATCAATAACAGCCTCGGACTGACCGCTGCGCTCAACGGCCATCTGGCGGCACGTGTGTCCTTCGATGTCCGGCATGATACCTCGCCCCAGCCGACCTATGAGGCGACCGACACGGCTACGAAGTTCTCTCTGGTCTACACGCTCGGCGAATAGGGCGATCAGCGGCGCTTCAACCGGGCTGCGACTGCCTTGGCCATGCGTTCTCCGAGACGCGCTCCCTGTTCCGGATAAAGATAGGGCTCGATCAGCTCGAGCTCCATCAGGAGCAGGGAGCCGTCCGGATGGCGCAGCATGTCGACCCGGGCGTAGAGCGGCGTCTCGTCCAGCGTATCGAGCACGGCGCGCGCCGCGTCCAGATCATCCCCGTCCGGCACAATGGTCTCTTCCTGGCCGCCATAGGATGACTGGATGCGATAGTCTCCAGGTTTGGCGCGCTTGATCAGTGCGTGAGAGAGGTCGCCATCAATGAAGATGAAGCTGAGCTCCCCTTCGGTCTGGATCGTCGGCAGGAAGGGCTGCACCATCATGGGGTGCGGCATGTCCGGGGCGGGGTCGCCTGAGGTCAGCAGATATTGGCCGCTGGCACCGGCGCCCACCTGACGCTTGAAGACGAGCTGCGTTTCGTCCAGCGCGTCAAAGGCGCGCCGGTACTGGTCATGCGTCATGTCGTCGATCCACAGGGTCGGGATCAGGTTTGCGCCGCGGTGTGCGAGATCCTTCAGGTAAGTCTTGTCGCTGTTCCAGCGCACGAGGGCGGCAGGGTTGAACAGGCAGGTCTGGCCCTCAATGGCCTCTAGTGTAGAGAGGAATTCGGTCTGACGATCCCAATAGTCCCATGTCGTGCCGATCAGCGCGGCGTCAAAACTGGCCCAGTCTGCCGAGTTATCATCCCAGCAGATGTCGCTGATTTCCATGCCGCGCTCAGCAAATTCCGGGCGGAGGGCGCGCATCATATAGTCATGTTCGAAGGCGTCGGACCGCCGGATGGGGGAGCCAGGCTGGGTGACCTGAGAAGACAGATAAGCGATTTTCATCCGCAGGCGTTTATCATGTGCGGCAGTTGCGTCCAGCGGGTTGCTCTGGCAATGGGCGCCCAGCAATCAGGGAATCTGTGAAATGAGTGAAATCCGCTTCGATGTCGTCGGCCTGGGAAATGCCATTGTGGATGTCATGTCGAAAACGGATGACGCATTCCTCGAACATTGGGGCATTCACAAGAATGCGATGAATCTGATTGAGGAAGACCGCGCGGAAGCCCTGACCAAAGCCGCCATCGAGCCCTTCTACACATCCGGCGGTAGCGGCGCGAACACGATTGCGGGCCTGGCCAGTTTCGGCGCGCGCGCGGCCTATATCGGCAAGGTGGCCAAGGACGAGCTTGGCAGCCAGTTCACTCGCGAAATGTCTGCGACGGGCGTGCCCTTCGCAACCACGCCCCTGGAAAGCGGTCCGGCCACGGCGCGCAGCATCATCTTCGTGACCGAAGACGGCGCGCGCAGCATGAACACATTCCTGGGCGCTTCGGTCCTGTTCTCCAAGAAGGATGTTGACGAAGCGACGGTGCGTGCGGGCGGCATCCTCTATCTTGAGGGCTATCTGTTTGACCGCGAAGACGCCAAGGAAGCCTTCGTCTTTGCATCGGAAGTCGCCAAGGCGGCGGGCCGGAAAGTGGCGCTGACCCTGTCGGACAAATTCTGCGTCGATCGTCACCGGGCAAGCTTCCTGCAGCTCGTCCGCAACAATGTCGACATTCTGTTCGCCAATGAGGAAGAGCTGCTCTCGCTTTATGAAACAGATGATTTCGATGCAGCCCTGACAGCGCTACAGGCCGATACGGCTGTGGCCGCCGTCACGCGCAGCGAGAAGGGCTCGGTCGTGATCGGCGCCGGAGATCCGATTGTAGTCAAGGCGGAGCCTGTGAAGCAGGTGCTCGATACGACCGGAGCTGGCGACCAATATGCGGCCGGATTCCTGTTTGGCATCTCCCGCGGCTTGCCACTGGAGACGTGCGCGCATCTCGGCCACATCGCAGCGGCTGAAGTCATTGCGCATTTTGGCCCGCGCCCGGAGAAATCCTACAAGGCGCTGGCCGAGGCCGCAGGCATTTACGCCTGAGCTTTCAGGGCCTCTTCGACATAGTCGAGCCGGTCATGGCCGAAATACATGTCGTCTCCGACAAAGAAGGTCGGCGCTCCGAACGCACCCCTGGCAATAGCTGACTCCGTGTTGGCCTGCAGGGTCGCCTTGTTGTCGCTGTCCTCAGCAAGTTCTGCCGTGCACATCGCCCGGATCGAGTCCTCATCATCCGGCTTCAGCGGCTTCGGCGCGGCCCACATATGATGGAAGCAGGCATCAATAAAGCGCCTCTGTTCGGACGGCGTGTCCTGCAGGCCGCAGGTTGCCCGCAAAAGTTTGCGCGTGCTGACCATGGGAAAATGCGGGTTCATGCGAAAGCCCAAGCCGTAGCGGGATGTACAGCGCTGGAGATCGGTCATCATGTAGGCTGCCTTTGCCGGGACCATGCCCGGCGGCCTGTTGCCGGTGGCCTGCATGATCGCGCCCAGGAAGATCGGCCTGAGCTCTGCTTCTGCCCCGGTGCGTTCCGAAATTTGTTGCACTGCGGCATTGGCTACGTAAGAAAATGGGCTGATATAGTCGAAGTTGAATTCGAATTTGCCTGACATGGGTCGCTCCAAATCGAGTTTCGTTTTGGAACTATGGCAAATCGGTATAGGGGTGTCAGCATGAAATGGTCCGATTTATCCGAAAATTGGTGCCCGGTCGCACGGACGCTGTCCCTGGTTGGGGATCGTTGGACCATGCTGATCCTGCGCGACTGCTTTCTCGGCATGTCGCGGTTTGAGCAATTCATCGCGTCGAGCGGCATGACCCGGCACATCCTGGCTGACCGGCTGAAACGGCTCGTCGAGGCGGGTGTGCTGGAGCGCAAGGCGTATACGAACACGCCGAAACGCTATGATTACGTGCTGACGGAAAAAGGCCAGGAACTGGCGCCGGCGCTCCTGACCCTGCGGGACTGGGGCAAGAAGCACATGCCAGTACGGCGCGCGACCTCGGCCTAGTCGTCCAGAAGGGCTTCGACCTTTTTCTGGACTGCGCCGTAATCGATCTTGCCGGTCCCGAGCACCGGAATCTCATCAACATGATAGACGCGTCTCGGGACGGACAATTCCGGCACGCCATGATTCTTGGCCCAGGCGAGGATGTCCTCACGATTGCTCTCGGGCGTGTCGCTAAGCAGGATGACCTGCTCGCCCTTGCGCGGATCGGGCAGGGTCACGGCGGCATGCAGATTGTCCGGCCAGATGGCGCTGGCACAGTTTTCAACCACGGCCAATGACACCATTTCCCCGCCAATCTTGGCGAAGCGTTTGACCCGTCCCATGATGCGGATGATGCCTTCATTATCGATCGCAACAATGTCGCCGGTATCGTGCCAGCCGCCTTCAGGGCGTTCCAGCACGCCCGGATTGGAGGGCCGCAAATAGCCCATCATGATATTCGGCCCTTTGACGTGCAGCCGGCCACCATCCTCGATGCCGTCAACCGGCAGGAGCCTGGATTCCATCCCGGACATCAGGCTGCCCACCGTGCCGGGGCGATTGTTATCCCATTTGTTGGCGGCGATCACCGGCGATGCCTCGGTGGCGCCATAGCCTTCGAGAATCTCGATTTCGAATTTGCGGCGAACCAATGAGCGGGTCTCGTCTTTCACGCGCTCGGCGCCGCAGACGGCGAGGCGAATGGAGTCCATGTCTCCGTCACTCCCGATCCGGGCGTATTGCGAGATGAACGTGTCGGTCGCGAGCAGGATAGTCGACTGGTTGGCCCGGATGCGCCGGACGATTTCACGCGGCTGAAGCGGCGAAGGATGGAACATGACCGGAATGCCGGCAACCAGCGGCAACACCGCGCCGACCGTCAGGCCGAAACAATGGAATGTCGGCAGGGGATTGAAGAGCTTGTCCGTGTCGGGGTTGAGACCAATATGCGCGCGCACCTGCTCGACATTCGCCATGACATTCTCATGGCTGAGGACCACACCCTTGGGTTCACCTTCGGTGCCGGATGTGAACAGCATCACGCCGGCGGATTTGTAGCGCGACTGCTTGCGCACGAGACCCGGCATGATCGAGCCGACCGCCGCCACCAGCTTGTTGGCGAGCGTCAAATTTTCCCGGACGTCCTCAAGATAAACGATCTCGGCAGATCCCGAGAGTTCGTCCATCAGGTTTTCGAGCCCGCCCAGTTCGACAAATTTGTGAGCAGTGATAATGCGGCTGATCTCGCCAGCCCGGAGGGCGGCCTTCAGGTTCCGGGCCCCTGCGGTGAAGTTCAGCATGGCCGGAATGCGATTAAAGGCGCTGAGCGCGAAGAAGCCAATAACGGCGCCGGCGCCGCTGGGCAGCATGACGCCGACCGCTTCGCCTGCCTTCGTGCCTTTGCGCAAGGCAGAGCCGAGCGCGAGCGAGCCCTGTATAAGCTCCTTGTAGGAGAGTTCGCGATCATCGCCATCGATCAGAATCGTCTTGTCCGCGCCGAATTCCTTCCTGGCCCGGAAGAGGGCGCTGAAAAGGTCGGTTCGCGTGCGGGATGGCTGGTATGGCAAAGGTGCCGGGATGGTCTGTCCGGTCATGATGGCCTTCGTTTCCTCCGAGGCGTTGCCCCATGTTTTCTGTAACAATCTGTCATTTAACGACACTGTCGCAAGCCCTAATGCAAGATTGCATAAACACTCTGCAGTGTATTTCCCTTGATGAAACAGCCGGTCACGTCCATTTTCCCGTCATGGCAAATCTCATCGATCTGACGCAAAGCACCCGCAAGCACAGGCACCCGGAAAAGCAGTCGCGGCCGGATACGCCGCTATTGCGCAAACCCGACTGGATTCGCGTGAAAGCGCCCACCTCTCAGGGGTATGCCGAGACTCGCCAGATCGTGAAGTCGAAGAGGCTGGTGACGGTCTGTGAAGAGGCGGGCTGCCCCAACATCGGTGAATGCTGGGACAAGAAGCACGCCACGATGATGATTCTGGGTGAAATCTGCACCCGTGCCTGCAGTTTCTGTAATGTCTCCACCGGCAAGCCACTCACACCCGGCCGGGTGGAAGAGGACGAGCCGGGCCGTGTGGCCGAGGCCGTCGCCGAAATGGGCCTGCAGCATGTCGTGATCACATCGGTGGACCGGGATGATCTGACCGATGGCGGGGCGATGCATTTCGTCAACACAATCGACGCCATCCGCGCGACCTCGCCGGGGACGACAATTGAAATCCTGACGCCCGACTTCCTGAGAAAGGATGGTTGGGAGAATCACGTGATCGACGCGAAGCCGGACGTGTTCAACCACAATCTCGAAACGGTGCCGCGCCTGTATCTGTCGATCCGGCCCGGCGCGCGCTATTTCCATTCGCTTCGGCTTCTCCAGAAGGTGAAGGACCGCGACCCGACCCAGTTCACCAAATCCGGCCTGATGGTCGGCCTTGGCGAGACGAAGGAAGAGGTCATGCAGGTCATGGATGACATGCGGTCTGCGGGTGTCGACTTCCTGACCATCGGCCAATACTTGCAGCCAACCCGCAAGCATGCGGCGATTGACCGATATGTGTCGCCGGACGAGTTCAAGACTTATGAGGAAATTGCGCGCTCCAAGGGCTTCCTGATGGTCTCGGCCTCACCACTCACCCGGTCGTCTCACCATGCCGGCGAAGATTTCGCCCGGCTCCGGGCTGCCCGGGAGGCTCAACTGGCCGCTGCTGCCGTCTAGGTATGCCGCATTTCTCGAAATCCGTTCATGTCCCGTATGGCGGGGAACAGGCTTTTGAGCTTGTGTCCGACATCGCGGCCTATCCGGATTTCATCAAATGGATCACCGCTATGCGGGTCTCCGAAATGATGGCGAAACAGGATGGCAGTTTCACCTGTTTCGGAGAGGCGGCCGTCGGTTTCAAGGGCTTTGTCGAGCGCTTCACGACGCGGGTCGAAGCAGATCCGAACACCGGCACTGTTACCGCCTCGCTCGTAAAGGGGCCTTTCAGGAAGCTGAAGGCTGAATGGCGCATCCTGACGTCCGATCGGGCCGGATCGGACATCTCGCTGGCCATTGATTACGACTTCAAGAACCCGTTCATCGGCATGCTGGCTGCCGCCAATCAGGAGCTGGCGGTCAACAAGATCCTGTCGGCATTTCTGGCGGAAGCCGAACGCCGCTATGGCGGAGCCGCTTAGGCGATCTGCAACTGGATCTGTTTCAGCGCACATTCCATTGCGGCGAGCCGAATCTGTTGGCGGCCAATGTCTCCGGTCTGGAGCATTTCGTGAATGACGGCGCGGTTTTCCCGCGCGCAGGCCACATGCACCGTTCCGACCGGTTTCATCGGGGTCCCGCCGCCGGGCCCGGCCACGCCGGTAATGGAGACGGCGATGTTCGCGCGACTGGCTTCCAGGGCGCCTTCCGCCATCATGCGGGCAACCGGTTCGGACACAGCGCCATAATCTGCGATCACGTCCCCAGCGATGCCAAGCATCTCTTCCTTGGCGCGATTTGAATAGGTGACGAAGCCACGCTCGAAGACCGTTGAACTGCCTGGAATATCGGTCAGCAGGCCGGCGAGGAGGCCGCCCGTGCAGCTTTCGGCGGTGCAAATCCGCAACCGTGCCTGAGCGGCATCATCGAGGATCAGCATGGCGAGATTTCTGAGACGATCTGGAAACATGTCGCGCACGATATGAGGTGTTCTGCTCGCCGTGAAGCGAAGATTGAGGGGTCAGGTGCTCGTCGTGGCGTAAAGTGTCACCACGGCTTCGGCGGCAATGCCTTCGCGGCGGCCGGTAAAGCCCAGGCCTTCGGTCGTCGTGGCTTTCACACTGACGGCATCCAGCGGTAGATTCAGCAATTCGGCGGTGCGCGCGCGCATGTCTTCCCGGTGCGGTTTCACCTTGGGGGCTTCGCAAATCACGGTGATGTCGCAATTGCCCACGGCCAGGCCCTGTTTGCTCACGAGCCGCTGGGCTTCCTTCAGGAAGATGCCGCTGTCTGCGTCTTTCCAGCGGTCATCACTGGGGGGGAAATGGTCGCCTATATCGCCGAGCGCGGCGGCGCCAAGGATGGCATCCGTCAAGGCGTGCCAGGCCGCGTCCGCATCAGAATGGCCTTTGAGCCGCGCTGAATGCGGGATCTTGATGCCGCACAGGGTGACATGATCGCCCGGCTCGAAAGCGTGGACATCAAACCCCTTGCCGATCCGCACCTGGCCGGCAGGGGGCGCCATCAGTCTGGAGACCATGTCGAAATCCTCCGGATAGGTGATCTTGTGCAGCCGGTCCGTCCCGCGCACGAGTTTGACTTCAATGCCCTGAGCTTCGACCGCAGCGAGATCATCGACCAGATCGTCGCCCGCTTCTGCGAGCGCCATAGTAATGGCGCCGTATCGGAAAGCCTGGGGGGTCTGGACGCGAAACAGGGCGTCGCGAGACACGGTTTCGAGCGTCCGGGCGCCCTGTCGTTTCAGGGCATCCTGAACGGGCAGGGCGGGGGCTGCGGCGGCATGCGTCGTCAGGGCCTCAAGCAAGGCATCAAGGGTGGCGTGGGTCAGTCCGGGCCGCGCGGCATCATGGATCAGGACAATCGTGCTGTTATCCGGGGCGGGAATGGCCGCAAGTCCGTTCCGCACTGACAAGGTGCGGGTCGCTCCGCCTGCAACGCAAATACAGCCCTCTGGCGCAAAGTCCGAGGGGGCGTCTAGCCCTGTCACAATGATGATTTGTTCGACTTTTGGGTGTGACCGGAATGCCGCAATGGACCAATCGATGACAGTCCGGCCATTGAGATCGCACCACTGTTTCGCACGTGCACTCTCTGCTCGGCGGCCTTGGCCTGCAGCGACAATAATGGCAACCGCCTTGTTCATACGACGCTTTTTAGGTGAGCTCGGTGGACATGGCTACAGATGATTGCGGCGGTATCCGCAGAAAACTGCTTGCATATTGTGCACTTGCGAAAGTCTAAAAAAACGGAAAGATAGGCGAATGACCAATTTTCGAGCACCTCAAGTATGGCTGGCGCCGATGTCAGGGGCCACAGATGCGCCCATGCGGCGTCAGGCGAGCCGTTTCGGCGCGCCGGCTGTCGTGTCCGAAATGGTGGCCGGAGACATGCTCGCGGCTGCGCGTCCGGACGTTGTGCGGCGGACCTGCCGGCATGACGGAGACGGTCACTGGATCGTCCAACTGGCCGCGAGCAAGCCTGAGGCCATGCGGGTCGGTGCTCAGCTGCTTAGAGAGACGGGTGTGGATGTCATCGACATCAATATGGGATGCCCATCCCGGCAAGTGACGGGCGCGCAGTCCGGCTCTGCCCTCATGCGGGATTTCCCGCTGGCACTGGAGATCATCCAGGCAGCGCTGGACGGGGCAGGCGACCTGCCGGTGACCCTGAAGATGCGCCTTGGCTGGGACGATCAGAGCCTCAATGCGCCAGAAATTGCGGTCGCGGCGGAGCGTATGGGTATCTGCATGCTCACCGTTCATGGCCGGACGCGCTGCCAGTTCTACAAAGGCGAGGCGGATTGGGCGCGTGTGGCCGATACAGTGCAGGCCGTGTCCGTACCCGTGATCGTCAATGGCGATATCGGATCGATTGAGGACGCTGAGGACGCGCTTGCGGCATCTGGCGCTCATGGCGTGATGATCGGGCGGTCGGCCATGGGGCGTCCGTGGTTACCGGGCCAGATCGCGGCGCATCTTGAAGGGTGCCGTTTCGAAATGCCAAGCCTTTCAGTTCAATTGGACAGTTTGCTGGAGCAGGTGTCTGACAGTGTCGAACTCTATGGAGCGTTTCTGGGCATTCGCACGGTGCGTAAGCATATCTCGGCGGCGATTGATGCCGTGGCATTGCCGATAGAGCCAGACACGCGCCGCAAGCTCCGGTCTGAACTGTGCCAGATCAGCGACGCCAATGAGCTGAAGGCAGCGCTGCGGCGTGTTTATACGAAAACCAGGGAAATGGAGGCTGCGTGATGGCGAGTGATATTGCATTGTCTGCTCCGAGACTGGGTGACCTGTCTCCGATTGCCTTGCTGCTGATCGATTCCCGTCGGAAAGTTGTCGAGGTGAACGCGGCAGCGGAGAGCCTGTTGCAGCTGTCCCGACGTGGCCTGCGCAGCAAGCCCTTGAGCGAGATCATCTATCATGACTCCCCGGTCTTCGAGCTGCTCGACCGGGCCGAGCGCACGGTGGGTGATATCGCAGCACCGGGCACGCCGATCACAGGCCCCGGTCTGTTGTCACGCCAGATCTGTGACATCTGGGTCAGATCGACCGATGATAATGGCTACATGATCGCGATGTGCGAAGCTGCCACGCGCGACGTGAATGACTCAGCTGCAGGCGTTGCCGGCTTCGGTCGCATTCTTGGCCACGAGGTCAAGAACCCACTCGGGGGCATTATTGGCGCGGCACAATTGCTTGAGCGGCAATCGGTCGACGGGCAGGCGGAACTTCTGGAAATCATCAAGGATGAAGCGCGCCGCATCGAACGGCTGGTAAACCGTTTGTCCGCCTTCGAATTGTTTTCGGCCCCGCATATGGAGCCGTTCAACATTCATGCGCTGCTCGAGCGCGTGCTCGCATCCGAACGGGCTGCGATGGGCAGCAAGATTGAATTCAAGCGGGATTTCGATCCGTCCCTGCCGCCGGTCATCGGTGACTCAGACCATTTGCAACAGGCTTTCCAAAATGTGATCCGCAATGCGGCCGAGGCCGCAATGGAGGGAGGGGCGCCCGGCAAGGTCACGGTGCGCACATCCTATGCGGCTGGCCTGTCCTTCCGGCAGGCGCGGCTTGGCGCCGGCCTCCGGCGGGCCATGCTCGTCTCCGTCGAGGACACCGGCAAAGGCATTCCCCGCAATCGGCAGAATACAATCTTTGAAGTGTTCCAGAGCAGCAAATCCGGCGCCCGTGGGCTTGGGCTGTCGATTGTGAAGGAAGTGGTGACCGCTCATGGCGGTCAGATTCGTGTAGACAGCGTGCCGGGCTCGACGCGCTTTTCAGTATTGCTGCCGCTAGGCACAGGGGAAAAGACTGATGGCTGAGAAGACCGTTCTGCTTGCAGAAGATGATGCAAGCATTCGATTGATTGTGAACCAGACGCTCGTCGCCGCAGGCTATGAGGTCCGGGCCACGAGTTCCCCCGAAGCGCTGGAGCGTTGGGTTCGCAATGGTGAAGGCGACGTCGTCGTCTCCGATGTGTTCCTCGGCGATGCCTCCATCTTCGACCTGCTACCCTCCTTGAAGCTGGCACGGCCTGACCTGCCCTTCATTGTGATGAGTGGTCAGAACACGATCCTTACGGCGGCGTCGGCGGCGCAACATGGCGCGTTCGACTATCTGCCAAAGCCTTTCGACATCGACACCCTGTCCGGCCTTGTCCAGCGCGCTCTGAAGTCTCAGCCGAAAGTCTCGGCCCGCGCGATCAATCCGGAATCACAGAAAGCCATCAGCGATGCTGGTCTGCCGCTGATCGGCCGGTCCGATGCCATGCAGGAAGTTTACCGGATCATCGCCAAGGTGATGAACACCGATCTGACCGTCCTGATCGAAGGGGAGAGCGGGACCGGCAAGGAACTCGCTGCCCGCGCGATCCATCAATTGGGCGATGCAAAGAATGGTAATTTCGTTGCCCTGGACCTAGCCGCGCTGCCCGCCTCGGAAATCAATCGCCAGCTGTTCGGCCACAATGGCGAACAGGGCGCCGTCCACCAGAAGGGGGGCACACTCTATCTGGACGAGATCGGAGACCTGCCGGCGGAAGCTCAGACGCAGCTTGTCAAACTGATGCGGGATTCCAGCGGCGCGCGGATTATCGCGTCCACCCGCCGGAACCTTGGCCGTCTCGTCGATGATGGCAAGTTCCGGGAAGACCTCTATTACCGGCTTAACGTCGTCCGGCTGACCATGCCGCCGCTGCGCCTGCGCAAGGAAGACATTACGGAACTGGCCCGCGCCTTCCTGATCCGTGCGCAGCGCCAGGGACTGGCGGCAAAGACGCTGGACAAGTCGGCGCTGGACCTGCTGACGGCCTATGACTGGCCTGGCAATGTGCGCGAGCTTGAAAACCTTGTCCTGCGGCTGGCCGTGCTGTGCCCTGACGAGACGATCACGCTGCGCGATGTCGAACGTGAGCTGCGCGCAGGGGCGAGCGAGCAGAAGGGGTCGAGCGCGGGTTTTGAGAAGGACATCGAAACGCTGCTCCACCGCTATGTGATGGGCGATCTCATCGCGAGCGGGGATCATGAGGATTCGAGCGTGTATTCGAATGTCATCGACCAGGTCGAGCGGCCCCTTATCCGGCTCGCTCTTTCGGTGACGGCCGGCAACAAGGTCAAGGCGGCGCAATTGCTCGGCATGAACCGCAACACATTGCGAGCCAAGATCAATGCCCTTGGCATTGCAGAAGAGTGATTGACTGATATGCCGACTGTGGCTTTACTGCACCACTGTTGCTTTTGAGGCACGTAAGTGTGTCTGAAGGGCAACGGGCCGGGGTGGCCATGTGTAGAGCGGTGTATCGTTGTCGAATGTACTGAGTCAGCAGGCCACGAAGGCAAGCTGGGCCCTCTTTGAAGGCCTATTCATTATCGCGGCCCTCGTGGCCGTGTTTGCGACCTTCATCGCCATTTCCGGCGTGGATCCCGACAATCCGACGGCTGGCGCCACGCCGTGGCTGCTGGGGCTGAACTTTGTCGTCATCATTGTCCTCGCCACAATCGTCGCCCGGGAATATCTCTCCATACAATCCAACAGTGAGAGCGAAGGGCGCGGCCGACTCGCGCGTCGCTTTGTCATGCTGTTCGGATTCTCTGCATTGGTGCCGTCCGCCATCGTTGCCGTCTTCCTGGGGGCCGTGTTCACGCAAGGCCTCGACAACTGGCTGGGCGAGCGGGTCGATTCCGTCATGGAGAAGAATGCCGAAATCTTCCGGACCTATGTCGACAATTTCGAGACGACGTTCGATGTGGACGTGCGGCTCGCGGCGCTGGATGTCGAAAACTTCGCCCGCGAAGTAGAGGCCAATCTCGCTGATTCCGAAGCCGCCCGAAACCTGTCCACGGAAGCCTCGTTGGCTTTCTCGGAAGGCCTTCGCTCCGAACTCGCGTTCCGGGATTTTCTCACGATTGCCATTCTCGGCGCGGACGGGGTCGAACTGATCTCGCAGGAGAGTGTACAGGATGCCATCCTGATCCCCCCTCCAGCCTCCGCCTTCGCCGAGGCCGATCAGGGGGAAATTGCCACCACCTTGTATGAAAACCGGGGTGTTGCGACGGCACTAATTCACATTACCGAGCCGCTCGATGGCTACATCTATGCCGTGAAGAATTTCGACCGGAACGCGGCTGTGCGCCTGCGCGAGGCGGAAGCGGAAATCATTCAGTACAACAATGCCAAGCGGCAGGGCGGCCGGCTGCAGACCATCTTCGCCATCGGCTATGCGCAGATCGCGGCGCTGGTCCTGCTCCTCGCGGGCCGGCTTGGCCTTGAGGCGGCTGGCCGGGTTACAGGCCCCATCGGGCGCCTGGCGATCGCTGCCCATACGGTACGAGACGGGGATCTGACTGTGCGCGTACCTGTCACCGGGGCGAAAGACGAAGTCTACGCGCTCAGCAAATCATTCAATGCGATGACGGAGCAATTGTCCGAGCAGCGCAATGCCCTGATCCGGGCGCGGGAGGCGGAGGAAGACCGGCGCCGCTTTGTCGAGACCCTTCTGGCCGAAGTCAGCGCCGGAGTTATCCGGATGGACGGCAACATGATCGTCACGCTGGCGAACCGGTCTGCAGGCGATTTGCTCGGGATCGACGAAATCGAGGAAGGGGAAAGCCTGAGCCAGGTCGCTCCTGACTTTGTTCAGTATGCGCGGGACACGCTGCAACAGAATTCACCCGTTGATGCGTCCCTGGACCTCCACCGCAACGGGGCCGTAAGGCATTTCAGGCTGAAGACAGCGCCTGATCCGGCTGGCGGCTGCGTTCTGACATTTGATGACACAACCCGGCTTGTGAATGCACAGCGCCAGCTTGCCTGGCGAGACGTCGCGCGCCGTATTGCGCATGAAATTCGTAATCCGCTCACACCCATCATGCTCTCTACGGAGCGTTTGCGCCGACGCTACGCCGACAAGATTGACGACACAGATGGCGTGTTCGAGCGCTGTATTGAAACCATTCTCCGACAGGTCGGCGATATTGGGCGCATGGTTGAGGAATTCTCCTCGTTTGCACGAATGCCCAAACCGAGTGCGAGCCGGTTCGACATGAAATCCCTGCTTCAGGCCACAAGCTTTTCGCAAGGCATGGTGAGCCCCGACATTGCGGTGGAGTTCGATGCGGACGCGGAAAACGTCAGTTATCTGGGAGATGAGCGCCTGATCGGCCAGGCCCTTGGAAACCTCTTGAAAAATGCGGCCGAGGCCATCGAGGGCATGCCTGAAGAGGCTGAGGTACAAGGTCAAATCCGGGTCGTGCTGTCCGAAACGGACAAGGGCGTGGATATCACGATTGAGGACAATGGGCCGGGCTTCCCGGAAGATGCCCGCGATCGCCTGCTCGAACCCTATGTCACGACCCGCGAAAAGGGCACCGGGCTCGGCCTCGCCATCGTGAACCGGATCATCGCAGATCATGGCGGGTCCATCTCGCTCCAGAACAGACTGGACGGGCTGCGCGGCGCGCGCGTCCGAGTCTGGCTGCCCCACAATACATTGCGCGTGCACGAAGCGCTTGAAGCAACAACAGACGAAGACATGGAAGACTCTCCGGCCAGTGCCGGATTGGTGTAGAGGAGCTTACAAAATGGCCTTGGACATTCTTGTAGTTGATGATGAGCCGGATATCCGTGAACTGATTGCCGGCGTCCTGGGAGATGAAGGGTATTCGGCCCGGACGGCTGAGACCGCCGAAAGGGCTCTGGAGGAAGTGCGCGCCCGTACGCCGCGGCTTGTGGTGCTGGATGTCTGGCTGCAAGGCAGCGGCATGGACGGGCTGTCCTTGTTGAAATATTTGAAATCCATCGATCCGATCCTTCCCGTCATCGTGATCAGCGGCCACGGCAACATTGAGACCGCTGTCGCAGCGATCCGCCGGGGCGCGTATGACTTCATCGAAAAGCCGTTCAAGACTGATCGCCTGTTGCACATGGTCGAGCGCGCAATCGAATCCGCCGCACTGAAGTATGAAAATGCGTCCCTGAGGAACCGGGCAGGGGACAATGAACAGTGGATCGGCGAGAGCCAGGCTGCGGCGACGTTGCGAGCATCCATCGACAAGGTCGCGCCGACCAATTCCCGCGTCATGATTTCCGGGCCTGCTGGGTCCGGGAAGGAACTCGCGGCGCGCCTGATCCACCGGAATTCCCAGCGCGAGAGTGGGCCCTTCGTGGTCGTCAATGCGGCCACCATTGCGCCGGACCAGATGGAAATTGCCCTGTTCGGCGAAGAGGATTCCGAAGGTCGCACCACGCGGATTGGTCTGTTTGAAAAGGCCCACAACGGAACCTTGCTGTTGGATGAAGTGGCTGACATGCCTCTCGGCACCCAGAACAAGATCTTGCGGGTCCTGACCGAGCAGCGCTTTCAGAGGGTCGGCGGGAAATCCGATGTCAGCGTGGATGTGCGGGTCATGTCTGCGACCACCAAGGACATTCGCCACGAAATTTCCGAAGGGCGTTTCCGGGAAGATTTGTACTACCGGCTGAGTGTCGTGCCCTTGCGGGTGCCGTCGCTGGCAGAGCGGCGGGACGATATTGGCGACCTCGTGACCTATTTCACCAATCGGATCGCCGATTCCTCCGGCCTGACGCCGCGGACGTTTTCCGCCGAGGCCATGGCCGTGCTGCAATCGATGGACTGGCCGGGCAATATTCGCCAACTCCGTAACGTGGTCGAGCGGATCCTGATCCTGTCGCCATCGGATTCGAGCCGGCCCGTCAGCGTGGACGAACTGCCACGCGAATCCTCCGGGGTGCCCGGCGGGGCCGGGAAGAGCGGATCAGCCGAACTTGTCGGCCTGTCGCTCCGGGATGCGCGGGAGCAGTTCGAGCGGGAATACCTCGCTCTGCAGATCACGCGGTTCAATGGGAATATCTCCCGAACGGCAGAATTCATCGGCATGGAGCGTTCGGCCTTGCACAGAAAATTAAAGGCTTTAGGCGTAAATTCGAATCTTACTCGTCAGGACGGCTGAGGCCGTTGAGAGGCTGTAGACCATGCATGTTCTGATTTGCGGTGCGGGCCGTGTCGGGCACGGAATTGCCCGGCGTCTGGCGCGTGAGAAGCATGACATCACCATCATCGATGAAAATCCGGACCTGGTCGACCAGGTTTCGACGGATCTCGACGTGCGCGGCTTTACCGGTCACGCGGCGCATCCGGACGTCCTGAAGAAGGCGGGTGCGGCCGATTGCGAGATGATCATCGCGGTGACGCATTTCGACGAAATCAACATGGTGATCTGCCAGATTGCCCACACGCTCTTTTCTGTTCCGTACAAGATCGCGCGGGTGCGGGAGCAATCCTACATCGACCCCGCCTGGAAGAACATCTTCTCCCGCGAGGGCCTACCTATCGACATGGTGATCTCACCGGAAGTGGAGGTCGGCGAGGCCATCCTCCAACGCTTCCGGACACCGGGCGCCGTCATGAGTGCGACCTTCGGCAAGGGCAAGGTCCGGCTGCTTGGCCTTGAAATTGATGATAGCAATCCCTTGCTGGACACGCCTGTGGACCAGTTGCGGGGCTTGTTCCCGGACCTGTCGGCCCGGATCGTGGGCATTGGCCGGGGTGACTCCGTGCGCGCGCCGCGTTCCACGGATGTCCTCAAGCCGGGGGACAGGGCCTATGTCGCAGTGCTGGATGAACACGCTGACCGGCTGACCTCGATCTTCAATCGGGATTCTGAACAATCCGGCCATGTCGTGATCGTTGGCGGGGGCAATGTCGGCCTCTATGTCGCCACCACGCTTGAGCGGGAAGGCAAGAACCGGATCCGCCTGATCGAGCACAATACCGAGCGCGCAAATGAGGTCGTGTCCGAGGTCAAGCGGACCATCGTTATTCAGGGGGACGGGCTCAATCCCGATATCCTGGCTGAGGCCGGTGCGCCGAAAGCCGATTTCGTCGTCGCTATCACAAACGACGACAAGGCCAATCTTCTGATTTCCAATCTGGCCAAACGGGCCGGCGCCAAGCGGACGCTCGCTCTGGTCAACGCGACCGAGCTTGCCGGGCTTGCGCGCGACCTGCGCGTTGATGCCGTGCTGGACCCGCGCGCGCTGACCGTGTCGCAGATTCTGCTCCGCATGCGCCGAGGCCGCATCCTTGGCCTGCAATCCATCGAGGATGGTAAGGCGGAAGTCGCCGAAGGGATCACGCTGGAATCCTCTTCCCTGATCGGGAAGCCGCTCGGCTACGATGATTTGCCGGAAGGCATGACGGCTGCGGCCGTGATCCGGGGCAAGGAGGTGTTCATTGCCGGGCCGGATGTCGTGGTCCAGGCCGAAGACCATCTGATCATCTTCTATCAGGAAGAGATGGTCCGGAAGGTCGAGAAATACTTCCGGGTCAGTCCGGACTTCTTCTAACGCCATGAATTACGCGTCTGTCGTCCGGGTTCTCGCTTTCCTGCTGCTCATCGTGGTGGTTGCGACCATTCCTTCGGTCTTCATGGCGATTGCGGCAGGCGAGGCCAGCCAGACATTTGCATTTGGCGCCATGATCCTGTGCATCATTGTCGTCTCCAGCAGCGTGTTGCTGCTCACCCCGAAGCCGACGCGCAAGGCCCGGCCATCTGACGCACTCGCAACCGTCATCCTCTGGTGGTTCATCACGCCGGTGGCGACCAGCCTGCCATTCATCCTCGGGGTCGATAATGAAAGCGTGCTCAGCGCCATTCATGAGGCCACTGCCTGCCTGACGACGACCGGGCAATCCGTCATTGCGGTCCAGAACAATGACTGGCCGATCAGTCTCGTTGTGTGGCGCGGCATGCTGCACCTGCTGGGCGGTCTCGCCACGATCACTGCGGCGGCCAGCGTGCTGGCGGCGCTGAACCTCGGGGGCCCCGGCATTCATCGGACGGTCCTGTTCACCGTGCCCGAAACTAGCTTTTTCGACGCCGTCCCGCGCGTGGCCCGCGTGGTCAGCATGTTGATGGCGATTTCAATTCTCGTCCTGTTTGCTGCCTTGGTCTTTATGGGCGTCCCGGCAGAGCGCGCGCTGGGGGATTCCGTAAGCGCTTTGACCACGGGGCTGGTGCATCCGCAGGGCATCATGCGGGCACCGCTCGATACGCTGCCGTCCATCGTGCTCGGGATCGGCCTGTTGGTGGGTGCCATGGGACTGGCCATCTGGCTACCCCTCAAGGATCGCAAGCCCTTGAAGGCCATCACGGATCCGGAAGTGACCTTGTTCGTCGCCTTGCTCGGCGTATTCGTCGCGTTTGCCGTGGCTTCAGACCTGAACATGACCGAGGGATTGTCGTGGGCCCTGTCCGCTCTGTCGACATCCGGCCTCTCTCTGTCGGATCCGGCCGATTATAATCGCATCCCGTTGCCTGTATTGGTCCTGCCGGCCCTGATCGGGGGATCGGCGCTGTCGGCCGCAGGCGGGGTCAAGATTGCGCGCTTCATCGTGCTCGCCCGGCGGGCGGGTCAGGAGTTTCGTCAACTCGGATATCGGCGCTCCATCCTTGGATTTCGCTTCCGGGACCGCGAATTGAACGAGCGCAGCGTGATCGGAGTCTGGGTCTACCTGATTGGCTACGTGCTCGCCATTTTCCTGATCATGGCGGGGTTCGCCTTTCTGGGGGAGGATTTCGTGTCGGCCATACGCCTCGCGATTGGGAGCCTTACCAACTCGGCGGCGGTTCTTGGCAGTTATCCGATGGATTTGTCGGGCCCTGCGCAAGCATTGACCATTTTCTCAATGATTCTCGGGCGATTGGAGGTTCTGGCGCTGATTCCAGCCCTTTCCCTCAGCTTTTGGAGGGGTTAACCGCTGTTCCCACTTGCACTAGAGCTGTAATCCCGTTAGCGCGACACATAACAAGAACAGGCCAGATTGGATTTCCGTCATGTCCGCCGACAAAAAACAGAATTTGCAAGATACCTTCCTGAACGCCGTCCGGAAATCCCGGACCCCATTGACCGTCTTCCTGGTTAATGGCGTTAAACTGCAGGGTGTGGTGACTTGGTTCGACAATTTCTGTGTTCTGCTTCGCGGCGACGGACGCCCGCCACAGCTTGTCTACAAGCACGCGATCTCTACAATTGCTCCAAGCGCCCCGGTGCAATTGTTTGATGAGGAAATGGATGCGGACTAGGCCCCTTTGACTGACAGGATGATTGATCGCACGCCGGTGCCCGAGGTGGCTGGCGTGATTATCCCTTGGTTCACACCCGCCAATAGACCGACTGAAGACCGCCTGCAGGAAACGGCAGGCCTTGTGGAAGCGCTTGGCTGCGATCTCGCTTTCCTGCGCGCCGAGCACGTTCGCAAAGTGAACTCATCTGTTTTGCTGTCGGGCGGTATCCTTGACCGGCTTGCGGAGGACCTTCGGGAAAACGACTGCACCATCGCCGTCATTGATGGCGACCTCACGCCTGTGCAACAGCGAAACCTTGAGCGAAAGCTTGAAGTGAAGGTCATCGACCGGACAGGCCTGATCCTCGAAATCTTCGGCCTGCGCGCTCGGACCAAGGAAGGCCGTCTTCAGGTCGAGCTGGCCCGGCTCCTTTATGAGCGCTCACGCCTGGTGCGGACCTGGACCCATCTTGAACGGCAGCGGGGCGGTGGCGGCTTCTTGTCAGGCCCCGGCGAAAGCCAACTTGAAGCAGACCGGCGGATGCTGGATGACAAGATCCTGCGCCTGCGCCGTGATCTGGACGATGTGAAGCGCACGCGCGCCGTGCAAAGGGCAGGGCGCAAACGGAGCGGAAAGCCTGTGATCGCGCTGGTTGGCTACACGAATGCCGGCAAGTCGACCCTGTTCAACCAGATGTCCGGCGCTGACGTCTTCGCGCGAGACATGCCGTTCGCGACGCTCGATCCCACGATCCGCAGGTTTGACCTGCCCACTCTCGGCGAAGCGGCCCTGATCGACACGGTCGGGTTCATCACAGATTTGCCGACCCATTTGATCGACAGTTTTCAGGCGACGTTGGAAGAAGCCATGCAGGCAGACCTCCTCGTGCACGTGCGCGACAGGTCGAGCCGGGCAGACCTGGAACAGGCCGAAGATGTGATGATCGTGCTGGAGCAATTGGAGGCCGAGACCGGCCTGCCATTGCCCCCCATGATCGAGGTCTGGAACAAGGCCGACCTGCTGCTGCATGATCGTGCCGAGGCGCTCGCCTTCTCTGCGCGTGGGCCACTCGACACCCCGGCCGTGCTCGTCTCGGCGTTGACCGGGACGGGGATCGACGAGTTGCTCGATCTCATTGAGGCTGTTCTGCTAAAGGGCGCGACCGAGATTGAATTGGAACTGGGTGCAAAGGACGGGCGGGCCCGGGCCTGGTTGCACCGCAATGGGGAAGTCCTTTCGGAAACGACATTGGACAGCGGGAGCGTTGTGATCACAGCGCGGCTGCCCAATGACAGGCTGGGGCAATTCTATTCCGAATTTCCGGACCTTAATCCTGCCTGACGCGCTCTTGGTGTTTCACGCGCTGCCATAGAGTCTCCTGAGCGTCGATATCGAGTGCTGCGAAGTCCTGACCATCCCGTTCAGCGAGCGCTTCCATTGCACGGAAGCGGCGTTCGAATTTTGCATTGGCGCGTCGCAAGGCCTGTTCGGGGTCCACATTGAGGCGGCGGCTGAGATTGGCCGCAACGAACAGCAAATCACCCAGCTCATCTTCTATCTTGTCCGGGTCGCCTGTTTCTATTGCCTCCCGGACTTCGTCGGTTTCCTCAGTGAGCTTGTCGAAGATGGGGGCAGCTTCGGTCCAATCAAAACCGACCCGCGCCGCCCGCTTCTGGAGCTTCTCTGCGCGCAGGAGTGACGGCAGAGCCAAGGCAACACCGTCAAGCGCGCTGGATGGGCCGTTGCTCTTGTCCTTGCCGGCACGTTCCTGCGCCTTGATCACTTCCCACGCGGCGACCTGTTGGTCGGCCGTTCGTGTGTCCTCATTTCCGAACACATGCGGATGGCGGCGGATCATCTTGGCATTGATCGCATCGACGACGTCGGCGATTTCAAACGCACCCACCTCCTTGGCCATCTGGCTATGGAACACGACCTGAAAGAGCAGGTCGCCAAGCTCTTCCTTCAACTCGTTCATGTCTTCGCGCTGGATGGCGTCGGCGACTTCATACGCCTCCTCGATCGTGTAGGGCGCGATGGTGGAAAAGTCCTGCGCGACATCCCAGGCACATCCCGTTTCCGGGTCCCTGAGCTTCGCCATGATTTCGATCAGGCGGGACATGGCATCAGCGGCGGACGGGTGGGAATGGGCATCATCAGTCATTCCGTCTGACTAGCCCGACTCCCAACGGAAAGCGACCGGCTGATTGACAAGACTTCCAACTCACGCGACGGGATTGGATGCGCAAATCGCACCCCTTCCAACAGGATAGATGACGAGATGACGCTCACACCTTCCCTCATTGGCGTATCAATTACCGGCAACCGTTTTCGGGCCTGGGCCTATAATGCTGACGGGGACGTGCTGCATACATGCCAGTCAGCCAATCTGCGGTCCGGTCCGGTGGGACCAGGGGCCGATCAGATCCGGGCTGTCCTTGACAGCTGGCGGCGCGATTTCACCGGCGCTTGCCCAATCCTGGTAAGTGGAGCCAGGGATTCTCAACAGGGCGGACTGGAGAACCATCATCCCCGCGTGCCGTTCCGACTGGAGGATATTGGCGCAAGTCTCCACAGGGATCAGGACGTCCTGTTCATTCCCGGTCTGGTCCAGACTGCGCCCCCGGATATCACCTGTGGCGCCGAGACCAGCCTGTTCGGGATTGATCAGCCGAACGGCCTTGTCTGCATACCGGACGATTTGACACTGCACTTCAGTCTCGAGACCGGACGGGTGACCGGGTTCACAACCGAACTCACCCGGGAAATTCACGAGGCCATACTGGCGCGGGAGCGCGCGGTTTCAGCCGGGCTTCCTGAACAGGTATTTTCCGACAGCGTTTTCGTGGAATGGGTGGAGCGGTCGCTAGATACGGAAAACGCTGTATCCGCTTATGCCGTTCATGCGGCACTCTGGATGCAACAGCTGGCCCCGCAGCATTCTGAGTGTGCCTTGTCAGGCTTGCTGATTGGCGCCGATGTCGCCGCTCATTATGATCCGGGTGACGATGTGATTCTCATTGCCGACGATATCGACCTGAACCGGTACGGTTTGGCGCTGGATGCCCTCGGCGCGGACGTCCTGGAGTATTCGGCGGAAGACTGCCTTACGGATGGCTTGTGGGAGATTGCAGAGCTTGCTGGTCTGTTGGCAGACTAGCCGATACGATTGACCCATCGGCGCCAACAGCCGGGATGAGGATATTCGATGTTCATGACGCCGGAATGTGTCGCACCGACAGGGTGCACGCTTGGCGAGGGTCCGCTCTGGAGCCCGTCTGAAGGTTTCCTTTGGTGGGTGGATATCAAGCGGGCAAAGCTCCATCGGTTCAATCCGCGAACAGGCAATACGCGCCGTTACGACCTTCCGATCCGGGCCAGCACGATTGCCCTGCATGACGGCAGCATCCTGATGGCGGGCGATCAGGAAATTGGCGTCTATGACCCCTCGACCGAAGCCTATGAACGCCTGGCGGTCCTGCAGGGCGAGCCGGAAACCAATCGCACCAATGATGGCGGCATCGCACCGGACGGCTCGCTCTGGTTCGGCACAATGGACGACGCGGGAAAGGCTGCGCAGGGCAATTACTACAAATTCAGCCCTGGTGGGACGATCGAAGCGCTACGCCTTCCATCCGTTCTTATGACCAACACATTCCAGTTTTCGCCCGATGGAACGAAATTCTACACCTGCGACTCCGCCGAACAGGAAATCCTGTCGTTTGATCATGAATTGGAGACGGGCAAGCTGACAGGACGAAAGGTCCTGGCCGACACGTTTGAACTCGCTGGGTACCCGGATGGGTCGGCCATCGATTCGGAAGGGTGCCTGTGGACTTGCCTCTGGGATGCGTCCCGGGTGATCCGATTGACGCCTGAGGGAGAAATCGACCGGATCATCGTCCTGGCAGCAACGCGTCCGACCAGCGTGGCGTTTGGTGACGAAGACCTGAAGACGCTGTTCATTACGACGGCGCGGGCAGGAATGTCCTTTCCCCAGCTGGATGCGCGGCCCCTGTCGGGAAGTCTGTTTGCGATTCGCGTCGATGTTCCGGGGATGCCGCCGCGTGAATTTGGGAAATCACTTTGATGGAAGCGTTTCCCTTGCAGGCCGTACACAAGACCCCACCTAGTCTTGATAATGCTGCCGGTGTACTTAACCGTGGACGTGGCGGCTCAAAACCGCTAACTCCCCGCTTTTCAAGAGAGAGTCGGAATGGCCGATAAGGTGAAAAAGAAACGCGTAGGTCCAATTACCTTCTTTCGGCAGGTTCGTGCCGAAGGGAACAAGGTGACGTGGACGTCCCGTCAGGAAACGATCCAGGCGACGATTTTCGTCGTTATCATGTCGATCCTGATCGCCCTTTTTCTGTTCTTAGCCGATTTCGTCATCAATTTGGCCGTTAAGGCGATAACGGGCCTCTGAGACCAGACCGGCCCGTCAACATTTCACTAGGGAGCGCGTAGGCCTCATGGCTGAAGCCAAATGGTACATTGTCCATGCTTATTCCAACTTCGAGAAGAAGGTCGCTTCGACCATTCTCGAGCAGGCGGAACGCAAAGGACTGGCAGACCTGATCGAAGACATGCAGGTGCCGACTGAGGAAGTCGTCGAAGTCGCACGCGGCAAGAAAAAGACCGTCGAGCGCCGCTACTTCCCGGGGTATGTCCTGATGAAGGCCGTAATGACCGACGACGTGTATCACCTGGTCAAGGACACACCGAAAGTGTCCGGCTTCCTCGGAGCTGAAGGGGGCAAGAAGCCTCTGCCGGTCCGCCAGCGTGAAGTCGACCGGATCCTTGGCACATCGACTGATTCGGCCGCCGAGCGTCCACGTCCGCAGATTTCGTTCGAAATCGGTGAGCAGGTCCAGGTTAATGATGGTCCGTTCCAGGGCTTCGAAGGATCTGTGGAGGAAATCGACGAGGAGAACGGCCGCCTGAAAGTGACCGTCTCCATCTTTGGCCGCGGAACTCCGGTCGATCTCGAATTCGAACAAGTCGCAAAAGTCTGATCTGTCATGCGAATCGGCTGGAGTGCAGTTGCGCCTCAGAGTTTTGCTTGAATCCAAACGAATTGAGCGGTATTTGCCGCTCATCGTGCCGCCTTAGCTCAGTTGGTTAGAGCACTAGATTGTGGATCTAGGGGTCCCCCGTTCGAGCCGGGGAGGCGGTACCATTTTCCTGATTTCATCCCGCACGCCCATTGAAATCATTGATGATTTGAAACCTTCCAATATTTGACGACTAAGCAACAATCTGTTGCAATTGGGTCGCGGTATTCAAAAATGCCGTCATTCAACTGATACGCGAGTCTAATAAGGGTCGCAGTATCTGATAAATGCGTTTATTCAGGAACCATTCGGGATTCTACCCGTATGAACCTGCGGCCGAGGACAATCCCGTCATTCGGCACACAAAAGGGGATTGAGTATGAAGAAAACTCTTATGTGCGCGACAGCCGCGGCCGCATTCGCGTCTGCTGGCTTTGTCGCACATGCAGAGGACGGGTGGTATGCCCGTGCCGATGCGACTTACGGATTTGATGGCAAGCTCGACCACGATCCTGCTGAGCAGGACGTCATCGGAACGATGGGCAGTGAATCTGACACTGACGAAAGCATCGGCTTCGACCTGGGTCTTGGCTATGGCTTCAACAATGGTTTCCGCCTTGAGGGCGTTGCAGGCTACAGCGATGACGAACTGAGTGTTCCCGCGGCCGCCTACAATGGCGCTCCGGCCGGTGCGATTCCAGCAGATGCAGGCAACCTGCAGGTGATGGAGCTGATGCTGAACGGCATCTACGACTTCAATCCTGAAGGCCAGATCCAGCCATATGTCGGCCTCGGTATCGGCGTTCTGCGCGCGAATGCAAAAGCGAACAATCTGGTTTTCACCAATGGTACGGATGTTTCCGCAGCAAACGGTTTCTCTGACAGCGACACCGGCTTCGGCTACCAGGGCCTTCTGGGCCTCGGCTACAAGGTTTCCGACCAGCTGACGCTGGACCTCGGCTACCGCTACAAGGTTGCAGAAGACCTTGAATTCGCTGGCTACAACGGTGGCGCTAACTATGACGCCGACTACACGTCCCACACGGCGACGGTCGGCCTGCGTTATGCGCTTGGTGCGACGCCTCCGCCACCACCGCCTCCGCCACCACCACCGCCGCCTCCGCCACCACCACCTCCGCCACCTCCGCCTCCGCCACCGCCGCCACCTCCGACGACGACAACGGATGCCCCTGCAGTTGTGTGCTCCAGCCTCAACCAGGAATTCGTGGTGTACTTCGAGTGGGATCGCGCGGATCTGACGAGCCAGGCTGCTGCTGTTATCGACCAGGCGGTCGCTAACATTAATGGCGAAGCCGGTTGTACTCCGAACTCGGTGTCGATTGCCGGTCACACGGATACGTCCGGTGCCAGCGCTTACAACCAGCGTCTGTCCCAGCGCCGCGCTGATGTCGTGGCAAACGCTCTCGCGGCTCGGGGTATCGATTCGTCGATCATCACCGAAGAAGCGAAGGGTGAGACGGAACTGGCGAAAGCGACCCGCGACGGTGTTCGCGAGCCTCTGAACCGCCGTTCGGAAGTCGTGATCACTGTTCAGTAATCACTGACTCTCAAATATGAAGACGGCCCGGCAGGTGACTGCCGGGCCGTTTTTATTTGGGCCCGTGTTGATCGCACTTGCCCGCTCTAGTTTCCTGTGAAACCAAGAGACCATGGATACATTGCAATCACTCAGCCCGGACGATGAGGCCGCGCGTGAGCGTCTCTACAGCGCCAGCCCCGACATGGTGCAACGCACATGCGGCTGGTCTGATATCAATACCGGCAGCTGGAACACGGAGGGCCTGAAGGCCTTCGCGCCGATGCTCGCGGATGCATTCTCTGAATTGCAGGCAGATGTCGATGTAATCGAGACCGAAGGCTTCGAAGCCGTCGGTGCATCCGGGAAAGCCGAGATGCAAATGACGGGACCGGTTATCGAGGTGACCGGCCGTCCGGATGCCGACGTTCAGATCATCATGTCCGGGCATTATGACACGGTATTTCCGGCCGGCACGTTCCAGGGCGTCACCGATCTCGGCGACGGACGCCTGAACGGACCCGGGATGGCGGACATGAAGGGCGGGCTCTGCGTCATGCTTGAGGCCTTGAAAGCCTTCGAAGCAGGGCCGCTGAAAGATCGCTTGGGTTACCGGATCGTCCTGACCCCAGATGAAGAAATCGGGAATTTTGCGAGCGCCAAATACCTGACCCGCGCGGCAAAGTCCGGTGCCATGATCGGCATGACCTATGAGCCAGCCATGGAAACAGGGGCCATGTCAGGCGGGCGCAAAGGCTCCGCCGTGTTTGACATCGTCCTGCATGGGAAGGCCGCACATGCAGGACGGGCCAAGGAAGAGGGGCGCAGCGCCATTGAGGCCGCTGCAGAGCTCGTCCTCGGTCTGGAAGCGCTGAATGGCCAATGTGAGGGCGTCACCTTCAATGTGGGATCGATTGACGGCGGCTCTGCCGTCAATATCGTGCCGGATCTTGCCATCGTCCGTTTTGGCGCGCGCGCCCCGGATGCAGACAGCGCAGAATGGGCCACAACGGAAACCCGAAAGCTGTTCGAGCGGGCAATCGCCCGTAGTGGCATCAGCGGACATTTGCATGGCGGCTTCTACCGTCCCCCAAAGCCCAGAAATGCCGCCCAGCAGGCGCTGTTTGATGCGGTCCATGCGACCGGGCAGGCGATGGGGCTGGATCTGGAATTTGTCGACACAGGCGGTGTCTGCGAGGGCAACAATATCTTTGCTGCGGGCGTGCCCAATGTGGATACGCTCGGTGTGCGCGGTGGCCGGATTCATTCGAATGAAGAATATGTCGTGACTGACAGCTTTGCTGAGCGGGCGACGCTTTCTGCCCTGTTGCTGAACCGCCTTGCGGATGGCCGACTCGATGCGCGGCGGATCAAGTCACTCATGGGGCAATAGATGACACCCTATGTAATGCGCCCGTCGAGACTGGATGACCTGTCTGCCCTTATGGAACTGGCGGAATTGTCCGGACCGGGGTTCACGAGCCTGCCCGTGGATGAAGCCATCTTGAAGGATCGCCTCGAGAAGTCCGACAAGGCATTTCACGGCCGACTCGAAAAGATCGAGTACGGAAAATACCTTCTGATGATGGAGGATGCCGGCACGGGAGAGGTCGTCGGCTGTTCGGCCGTGAAGGCGGGCACAGGTATTGACCAGCCTTTCTTCAACTACCGGATCATCACCCTGTCGCAGGCGAGCCAAGCCGCTGGCAATATGCGCTTCGACATGGATGCGCTCGTCCTGACAAATGAATATGTCGGATTCACCGAAGTCGGCACACTGTTCCTCAAAGCCAATCATCGCGGCGGCGGCGCCGGCAGGCTCGCGGCTCAGTCGCGTTATCTCCTGATGGCGACGGACCCTGCCCGCTTCGGGGACAAGGTCCTCGCTGAATTGCGCGGGGTCATCGATGCGAATGGGGTGTCTTCCTTTTGGGAATGCCTCGGCCGGCATTTCTTCCGCATGGATTTTGACGAAGCCGACAGGCTGTCCGCGACGACGGACAACCAGTTCATTTGCGACCTGATGCCGAAATATCCGATCTATGTCGATCTGTTGCCCCCCGAAGCCCGGGAAGTGATCGGACGGTGTCATTCCGAAGGCGTTGGGGCTTACAAGCTGTTGCAGTGGGAAGGCTTCGAATTCGACCGGACCGTAGACATATTCGATGGGGGGCCGCTGGTTGCGGCGCAAAAGCGGCACCTGCGAACAATCCAGGAAAGCCGGGAGGTAAGCCTGGAGCTTGCCGAGAATGTGGACGACGAAACCTTTCGTCAGGGCCTTGTCTCGACGGACCAACTTCCAGATTTTCGCGTGAGCCAGGCTATGCTCGCGCTGCAAGGCGACGACACTGTGGTCACGACTGCAGACGTATTTGAAAAGCTCCGGATCAAACCTGGAGCGAAGACCCGTATCTGGGTAAGGAGCTGAAAATGAGCGATGCCGTCTGGATCGACGGGGAGTGGCGCAGCGGCAATGGACCGAAATTCCAGAACCACTGTCCGGCCACGGGCGACATGGTATGGGAGAGCGCATCCGCGAATGCGGGCGATGTAACAGCCGCCGTCGAGAGCGCGCGGCGCGCCTTTCATGACTGGTCGCGCACGCCGCAGAGTGAGCGCACCGCCATTCTCGAGGCGTATGCGGATGAAATCGGCAAGCGCACAGACGCAATAGCTGAAGTGATTAGCCGGGATATGGGCAAGGCGCTTTGGGAGTCCCGGGGCGAAGCCGCCACGATGAAAGCCAAGGTCGCCGTCTCGATTGCGGCGCAGGTGGAACGTGCTGGCGGAAAGGCGCAGGAGGCCGCCTTCGGCTCCATGCATCTGACGCACCGCGCACATGGAGTCATGGCGGTCTATGGGCCGTTCAACTTTCCCGGCCACTTGCCGAACGGGCATATCGTGCCAGCGCTGTTGGCTGGCAACACGTGTGTCTTCAAACCGTCTGAACTGGCGCCGGGGGTGGCAGCGCTCATGGCGGAAGCATTTGCCGCAGCAGGCCTGCCAGCAGGCGTGCTGAATATCGTGCATGGGGGCAGGGAGACAGGTGGCGCCCTGCTCAACGCAGACATCAATGGCCTGTTGTTCACAGGATCGGCGAATACAGGCGTCTTCTTCCACAAGCACTTCGCTGGGCGTCCGGAAGTCATCTTGGCCTTGGAGATGGGTGGCAATAACCCGCTGATTATCTGGGACCCCGCTGATGTGGAGGCCGCTGCTGACATCGCGGCGCAATCGGCCTTTCTCACGACAGGACAGCGTTGTTCCTGCGCGCGCCGGGTGATCCTGCCAGAAGGCGCTTTTGGCGACTCGGTGATCGAGGCCATCGTCGCGCGGGCAAAAGGGCTCAAGATCGGCGCCTGGAATGAAGACGATATCTTCATGGGACCGCTCGTATCGGAGCAGGCCGCCACTAATGCGATCGAGTTCCAGACCATGATCTCCAAGAAGGGCGGCAAGAGCCTGCGCCGGCTGAAGCGCATGGATCGGGGAGGCGGGTTCGTGACGGCTGGCGTGATCGATGTGACCAACGCCTCGGATATTCCGGATGAGGAATTGTTTGGCCCTCTGATGCAGGTCATTCGTGTACCGGATTTCGACAGCGCCCTGCAACGCGCAAATGCCACTCGCTATGGCCTGTCCGGAGGACTCATCAGTGATGACGACGCGCTATGGGTCAAGGCGCATACGGAAATGCGGGCGGGCATCCTGAACCGAAATCGCCCAACAGCTGGTGCAAGCGGGGCAATGCCCTTCGGCGGGCCGGGCCTGTCCGGGAACTTCCGTCCGGGCGCGTACTATGCTGCAGACTATTGCGCATGGCCCCAGGCCAGCCAGGTGTCTCACACGGCGACACGCATGAGCGCCCAGGGTTTTCCGAAATAACTTCGACGAGAGGATTATGAGCGTGGCGCACGAGGTGAACTTTGATGGCCTGATCGGGCCCAGCCATAATTATGGCGGCCTGTCCGACGGCAATCTTGCAAGCGCCGCAAACTCCGGAGATATCGCCAATCCCCGCGAGGCGGCGCTGCAAGGCCTTGAAAAGATGCGGATGCTGATGGGTCATGGACTAGTTCAGGGCGTATTGCCGCCATTGCCGCGTCCGAACTTTGATCTCCTCGTGTCTGCAGGCTTTCGCGGCAGTGATGCCCAGATCATTGAAGCCGCAGCGAAGACTGCGCCACGCCTTCTTAAGGCAGCGTATTCAGCTTCCAGCATGTGGACCGCCAATGCGGCCACCGTATCCCCCTCAGCGGATACCGAGGACGGCAGGCTTCACCTGACAACCGCAAATCTGTCCACCATGCTGCACCGCGCGCAGGAACATCCGGACACGACGGCCAGCCTTGTATCGATCTTTGCGGATGACGAGAAATTTGCGATTCATGGCGCACTCCCCATGCATCCGGATTTCTCGGATGAGGGTGCTGCCAACCATGTCAGGCTCTGCGCCTCTCATGGAGAAGAGGCGGTCGAACTGTTTGTGTTCGGCCGTGAGGCTGGCGAAAGCACAACAGGTTTTCCGGCACGGCAGACCCGGCTGGCAAGCGAATCCGTGGCGCGCGCGCATGGGCTGAAATCCGACCGCAGCGTCTTTATCCTTCAGTCCCGCGCGGCGATTGATGCCGGTGCCTTTCACAATGATGTTGTCTCGGTAGGCGCGCTTGATACGCTCTTCTTCCATGAACTCGCGTTCGAGGATACGGACGCCGCGATGGAATCAATCCGCAAGGCCTCCGCCGGGCTGTTTGAGTTTCAGCCGGTCATGGTGCCGCTCGCAGAAGTGCCGATCGAAGATGCCATCCGCGCCTATCTGTTCAATTCCCAGCTCCTGAAGATGCCCGGCGAGGACCGCCTCGTCCTCGTCGCGCCAACGGAGACCGAGGAAACCGAGTCCACGCGCGCCTATTGCGAGCGACTGGTCGACAGCAATGGCCCCATTGGAAAAGTCATCTATGCAGACGTGCGCCAGTCCATGCGGAACGGGGGAGGGCCTGCCTGTCTGAGACTGCGGGTGGTGATGACCGAAGACGAGATCGATGCCTGTCATCAGGGTGTGCTGATGGATGATGAAACCATCGACGAATTGCAGGACGTGGTTCGGAAGACGTATCGTGACCGGCTGGCGCCGTCAGATCTCGGCGATCCCGCCTTTGCCGACGAGTGCCGTGAAGCGCGGGAGGCCTTGTTGAACGCGCTCGATCTCGAAGGGCTTTGCTGATGATCCGCATCTACGATTACTGGCGATCCTCGGCGTCGTACCGCGTACGCATTGCGCTCCATCTGAAAGGCGCAGAATTCGAGACGGTCCAGGTAAACATCGCGCCCGGCGCGGATGAGCAGTTTGGAGAGCCATACCGCACGGCAAATCCACAAATGCGGGTGCCATCGGTGGAGATCGATGGTGAGGCGGTCGGCCAATCCATGGCAATCTTGGAGTGGATCGAGGAGACTTTGCCTGGCCCTTCCATCCTTCCGTCTGACCCTGTGAAGCGTCTGCAGGCGCGTGCCTTTGCCGATACCATCGCCTGCGACATTCACCCCCTGAACAATCTGTCCGTACTCAAGGAATTGCGGACCAGCTTTGGTGCCGACGAGGCCGCGATCAAGCGCTGGTATCATGACTGGATCCGGCGTGGCTTTGACGCGCTGGAGCAACAGGTTGCAACGTCGAATGCCAATGGGTTTCTGTTCGATAACACGCCGGGAATTGCGGAAATTGCGCTTGTCCCACAGGTTTATAATGCCCAGCGGTACGACATGGATTTGTCTGCCTACCCCACTTTGATGGCGGTGACGGACAAATGCCTGGCGCTACCCGCTTTCAGGAAAGCCGCACCTACAAAGCCCGAAGCCTAGTTGGCGTCGCCCTCGAGTTTCTCATCCGTCTCTCCAGGACGACGGATATCAACAATCTCGACCTCCTCGAAATCCCCGAGCGGTTCGGCCATCTTGCCGACATTGGCTTCTAGCCATTCCGCGAATGTGGCGACCATTTCGCCGCCGGGTGTGCCTTCGCTCGTCAGGGTCCAGAGACCTTTTTCGCGATGCGCCGGGACGACCATCTGGCAGCTTGCCGCCTCGTTGAGGCGGTCATTGCAGTAGGGAAGTGGCTCTTCCACCGGGGCCTGCTGCTCGTTCGAATCGAGCGGAGGAATGCCGTCTTTCGTATCCGAGATGGACAGGAAGCCCCCGAAACGCTCCCGCAGGGAAGCGTCCTGCTCAAGACGGGCCAGAATGGAATCGGGGATGGGCCTGTCATGCGCGATGATCAGGGCGCGGCCCTTATTGTCCCGGCGCAGGTAGCTCTCGAAAGCGCGGGTCAAATCGTCATTGGTAGCATTGTCGCGATAGAGCGGCGAATACACTTCGCCAATCGATTCGAGCGAGGCTTTCAGGGATTGGGCCTGCCGGCGGCCGCGGAGTTCGCGCTTCTGCAAGCCGGATTGCGTGGTTCCGCGCAATGCGGAATCTTCGCTGATAAGGAAGACATCCACACCCCATCCATCGACCCAGACCGGGTTGGGTTCTTCCACAGGAAGCGCAGACCAGCTTGAATCTTCAGCATATTTCAGCGGATCAAGTTCCAGTTGCGGGCGAGGCGAGATGAATGTGTTCCAGACCCATGGACCCGCGCCAATCGCGAGTACTGCCGCAATCGCGATCAATACAGTGAAACGTTTCATCTGGGGTTCCTGATTTTCAGTGTCGGTCTGCGCGAGACAGATCAGTCGGACGGCAGGCCAGAATAGGCCGGTTGGTCGACAGACAACTGGTCAATTGTGGTGGTTTTGAGGTGTGCAAGCAATCCGGGTGTGTTCAGATCCATGTCACCCTGTTTCAGCCTATTGCAGAGCTGTTCATTCAGCGTCGCGACGGGTGCAGAGGCGTCCGCGTCGAGGAGCGCTACCAGTCTCTGCTGTTCGTCCGATTCGGCGGCAGGGCGGATTTCGAGCTCCCGCAGAACAGTCGCAAGCACGTTGGACGCGACGCGCGCATGGAAGGCGGCATGTCCCTTCAGGGCCGGCATGGCGGTGTCGTCGATGAAGGCTTTTACGGCGGTGAGCATCTCTTTCTGGGACGGCGCGTCATGCATGGGTCAGGCCCTCTGTTCGAGCAAATTGAGCAGGTCGATTTCGGTTTCGGAGACACGCCGCCCGATCGCGGCCCGCTCCACGCTAGGATCCGCGCCAGACCGAAAGGATTCGTACATGATCATGCACATGATGCCCCATTTCAGGCTGCCGAGAATTTCCCACCAGTCAATTTCGTCCGACGCAAACTTACGCCCGCCGGAGGCCTCGTAAGTCGTCAGCAGGTCATCGAGGTGTCCAAAGCCGCCGACGCGGTTTTGCGATTGTCCAAACCGCCAGGAATTCACGCAGAGCCAGGCGATATCTTCCCGCGGATCGCCGAGATGGGCGAGTTCCCAGTCCAAGACGGCGGCAAGTCCGTCGGAATCCACGATCAGATTTCCGAGACGAAAATCCCCGTGGACGAGGACCGGCGGCACCGCGCTGGGGACGTTGGATTTGAGCCATGCGATGGCAAGTTCGAACACCGGCCGGGGCAGGTTGAACGCACGATAGATGGTTTCGTACTTTTCGAGTTGGTCCAGCCCCCCGCTTGTCGGAAGGTCCGGCAGGTCTGCGGTCGGAATGGCGTGAATGGCGGCCAATGCCGCTCCGCACTGGTGTGTCAGCTTTTCGCGGGCGATCCTGTAATCGTCATCGCGGAGGATTTTCCGCGCGATTGTCTGGCCCGGTATACGGTTCATCAGGAAGGCTTCGCCGATGTCACTGCCGGGCTCGAAAACCTGGATGACTTTCGGAGCCGGGACCGTCCCGTCCGCGCAGGACAACAGCTTCGCTTCGGTGCCCAATCCGATGGCTTCGGAATTTCGCGCGACGCTGACGCCGCCTGGCACACGCCTCAGGATCAGTTCCTCTACGCGCCCCGGGCGCTCAACATCGAGGCTCCACGTCTCTTGACTGGCACCTCCTGACAGGCGAACCAGCCGTTCAACGGTCGCGTCAGCGCCGTAAAATTGCCCGGCCCATGCCTGTAAACCCTTTAGAATCTCGTCATGTCTACCCATCTTGTCACAATTGCGCGGAACCCCCATCAGGCCAAGGCGTAACGCCAAGTCACCCGGCGCGGCCGCCTAAGGAAATTGTTGATGTCGAAGTCGAAAAAGAAAGATTACGGCCTGCTTCCTACGGAGAAGCCGCACCGGCTCAGCCTGTTTGGCTGGCTGAGAGGGCGTTTCTTCGCCGGCATGTTCATTGCCCTGCCGGTCGTGGTGACGTTCCTCATCCTGCAAGTTCTGATCAGCGAGATCGACAAACGCGTCGTTCCGCTGCTCCCGGCTGCGCTGAAGCCGGAAACCTACCTCAATTATGCTGTGCCTGGTTTCGGCCTGATCGTGCTTGTGCTGTTTCTCACCATTCTGGGGGGGATCGCCACGAACCTCATTGGCCGCTCGGTCATCAGTCTCGCAGACCGCATTCTGAGCCGGGTGCCGTTCGTTCGCTCCGTCTATTCCGCGTTCAAGCAGCTCGTTGAGGTCTTCGCGAGCAATAATACCGACCAGTTCAGTGAATGTGTCCTCATCGAATATCCCAAGAAGGGAACCTGGTGCCTGGGTTTCGTGTCGAGCCCTGCAAAGGGGGAGCTGAAGACAGTTCTTGGACCAGCCTTCATCGGCGTATTTGTGCCCACCACCCCAAACCCGACCTCCGGGTTTCTGATGTATGTCGAGGCCACTGAAGTCGTCCGGCTCGATATGACCGTTGAAGAGGGCGCCAAGATGATCCTGTCGGCAGGTCTCGTTGTGCCGGAGCATTTGCCAATCAAGGAAGTCGATGGAGCCGCTCCCGTGGACGCGGATAATGCGCCTGAGGCGCCTATTCCGACGCCGGCGCCTGAATCCGAGGTGTAAGCAATTCGCGGACAAGGCGCAGCGCCTGACCGCGTTCGCCAACGAGTTCCGGATCCCGGGTGACGATTGCCTCCGCATCCTTTTTCGCGATTTCCAGCAAGGGCGCATGGCGGGCGAGGTCTAGAATTCGGTAATCTGTTGCACCAGCCTGTTTCAGACCGAGCATGTCGCCGGGCCCGCGCAGTTTGAAATCGGCTTCGGCAATCTCGAAGCCGTCCTCCGTGCGACGGAGCGTATCAAGACGCTCATGTGCGGTTTCACCGAGCGGCGGGCGGTACAGCAGGATGCAGAAAGAGGGGCGGTCGCCACGCCCGACCCGGCCGCGCAATTGGTGCAACTGGGCGAGTCCAAATCCTTCGGCGCGCTCGATCACCATGATCGTCGCTTCGGGGACGTCCACCCCGACTTCGATGACGGTGGTCGCAACCAGCAGTTTTGTCCGCCCCGCGCGAAAATCTTCCAGCGCCGCGTCCTTTTCCGCCGGTTTCAGGCGGCCATGCACAAGGCCAACCGGCACCTTAAGCTGCTCACTCAGAGCCGCATGGCGACCCACCGCCGTTGAGTCGTCATCATCCACATCCACTTTCGGGCAGACCCAGAAGGCGCGTTCGCCCCGGCGGATTGCGCGGCCGACCGCGCCAACAACTTCCTCGACCCGGGTGTCCGGCACGGCGCGCGTCTCAACCGGGACCCGCCCCGCAGGCTTTTCATCCAGAATGGAGACGTCGAGGTCGCCATGAACGGCTTGCGCCAATGTGCGCGGGATGGGCGTGGCGCTCATGACCAGCATGTGCGGGCTGAGCGCCTTGCCCGCGAGGCGCATTCGGTCTGCCACACCAAAGCGGTGCTGTTCATCGACAATGACCAGGCCAAGATTGCGGAAGACGACCGATTGCTGGAAGAGGGCTTGCGTGCCCGACACGACGTCAATTGTCCCGTCCGCCAGTCCCATCAGGATGCTTTCGCGGGTCGTGGCCTTGTCCCGACCTGTCAGTGCCGCCACCGTATAGCCCAGTGGCGACAGGAGCCGGTCCATCGTCTCATATTGCTGCCGGGCGAGAACTTCGGTGGGCGACATGAAGGCTGTCTGGAATCCCGCACTGGCAGCTTGCACGGCAGCCATCGCGCTGACCAGCGTCTTGCCGGAGCCAACGTCGCCCTGGAGCATGCGTCGCATGGGGGAAGTGGACGACATGTCCGCCGCGATCTGATCGAAGGCGCGGGTCTGGGCACCGGTGGGCTTGTACGGCAGCGCGCGCAGCAGGGCCTGATGGGCCTCGGCATTGATTGGTACGGATGGAGCAGCACGCTTCGCCCGGCTCGCCCGCGCAAGCGCAAAGGCGGATTCGCGCGCCAATGCCTCATCATAGGCAAGGCGCTCGCGAGACCGCTCGAACAATTCCGGATCATATTCCACGGGAGCATGTAGACTGCTCAGGGCGGCCTTGAAGCCCAGCCAACCTTTCGCCTCTATCAGGGCCGGATCGGCCCATTCGGGAAGGTCATCATCAATATGGTCCAGGGCCTGGACCGCAAACCCATGCACACGCTTGTTCGTCAGCCCGGCGGTAAGACCATAGATTGGCTCGACGGCGGGCGGCATCGGGCCCTTGGCGGGATCCACGATATGGTCCGGATGCGTCATCTGGCGCTCGCCATTGAATTCCTCGACCATGCCGGAGACGACCCGCTCCTTGCCAATCGGGAATTGGCCCTGGAGCCACCGTCCATCCGCCCGGAAGAAAGCGAGCGTCAGGAATCCTGTTCCGTCATAGAGAACGATCTTGTGCGGAGATCTTTCGGAATAGGGAGCGTGATAGGCATGCACCTCACCGCGCAAGGTCGCGACTTCGCCGATCACCGCGTCATCAATGTATTCCTTGACCCGCCGATCTACCCAGCGTTCCGGCAGGTGGAGCAACAGATCCCATATGCTGTCACCCCCCGTCAGGCGTTCCAGCACCGGCTTCAGCTTCGGGCCGACACCGGACAGGCTGTCCAGGCCTTCGAACAATGGAAAGAGTCGCTCGTCCCGCATCGGTGACAGACTATGCGGCTGCGGTGCGCTGCACAATCGCCGCTGTTTATTCCAGCTGTGCGTTCTATATGGTTTGGCAGACACAGGAGGCCCGCATGGAAACACGTCGCCGAAAACTCAAATTCAGAGCCTGGCGGCGCGGATTCCGGGAAATGGACCTGTTGATGGGGTCTTTCGCGGATGCGCATATAGGTTCGTTCGGCGAAGCGCAGCTGGACGAGTTCGAAGGCCTGCTCGGTGTTCCCGATTGGGAAGTCTATGCGTGGCTGATCGGCCAGAAACCTGTGCCTGAGCCTCATCGCGGCCCGGTGCTGGACCAACTCATCGCATTCCGATACGCCGCGCAGGGCGGTTAAGTCCGCCACCCTTTCCACATCATGCCGATTATCCAGTGCCCATGACCCCTGTCGAGCTTTTGAAATCCCTCAGCGGTCCTGCCGCACTGTCCGGCGCGCCGTTCGGCGCCGACCTGATCGCCATGTGCACGGCATTGGAAGCGCGGGGCGGGGCGGGTGTGTACGTGGCCCGCGATGACAAGACCGCCGCCACAGCACGGCGCGTTGCCCAATTCGCGGCGCCGCGCCTTGAGCAGGTCGATCTGCCGAGTTGGGACACGCTGCCTTATGACCGGGTGAGCCCGACAGCGGGTGTGGCGGCTCGACGGTGTGCTGCACTGGCGAGACTTTCGCGATATGAGCCGGAACAGGGTCCGATCCTCATCGTCACCACAGCGTCGTCTCTGGTCCAACGGGTTCCACCCGTCAGCGTGTTGCGACGGTCTTCTTTCGCGGTGACGCTTGGCCAGTCCGTGAACCAGAAGGAACTCACAGAATATCTCGCTGTGAACGGCTATATGCGGTCCAGCACGGTGCGGGAGCAGGGGGAATTCGCGATCCGGGGCGGGATCATCGACATTTTCCCGCCCACCTCGCCGGAGCCGTATCGTCTCGACTTCTTCGGAGACACGCTGGAAACCCTGCGCACCTTCGACACTGAAACCCAGCGCTCAACAGGGGACGCCAAGAGCGTGGCCTTTGCCCCGGTCAGCGAAATCCTGTTCGACGATGATGTGCTGGCCCGTTTCCGGGAAAAATACCTTTCTGAATTCGGCCCGCCCTCTGGTGATCCGGCCTATGAAGCGGCGCGGGCCTCCATCCGCCGTCAGGGCGTGGAGGGCTGGCTCCCACTGTTCCATGATCATCTGGAAACGCTGTTTGACTATGTCGGCCCTGATCCGCTGATCGGCATGGGCCATCTCGCCGGCGAAGCGGCGGCAGAGCGTCTGTCACAAGCGGAAGACTACCACGCCGCCCGGCTTGAGGCCGGGGAAGGCGATGTGCGCCAGGCCAAGGTGTTGCCGCCGGACGCGCTTTACCTGACACCGAGGGAACTGGAAGCGGGGCTTGCATCGCGCGCGACCGCGCGTTTCTACCCGGCTGAGCCGAGTGCTGAAGCGTTCGACCTGAAAGGACGTGCAGGGCGGGATTTTGCGCCGGAACGCCTGCACGCCGACATCAACATATTCGAAGCTGCCATCGCGCATGCCAAACGGCTCCAGTCTGATGGCCGCCCGGTTGTCTTCGCGGCCTGGTCCGTGGGCTCGGCCGATCGCCTCATCAATGTCATGGCCGATCACGGCCTGACCGATCTGGCGCTGGTGCATTCGATGGAAGCGGCGAAGAAGACCGATTTCACTGTGGTTGAAATTCCGCTGGAGTCGGGATTCGAGACGCCCGAAATCGCGGTGATCTCCGAAGCCGATATTCTTGGGGACCGTCTGGCCGGGCCGCGGCGCAAGCGGAAGACCGCGAACTTCATCTCCGACGCGGCTGCGCTCAATCCCGGCGATTTGATCGTGCATATCGATCATGGGGTCGGGCGCTATGTGGGCCTTAAGACGCTGGACCTGACTGGCGCGCCGCATGACTGCCTGCATTTGGAATATGCCGGCGGGGATACGATCTTTCTCCCCGTAGAGAACATCGACCTGATCAGCCGATATGGCGCCGAAGATTCCGAAAACCAGCTGGATCGCCTCGGGGGTGCCGGATGGCAGACCCGCAAGGCAAAGGCCAAGAAGCGCATTCTCGAAATGGCGGCCGAGCTGATGCACATCGCGGCAGCACGCGAGCTGAAACGGGCCGACGCGGTGAATGCCGGGCAGGGACTTTATGAGGAATTCGCGGCGCGGTTCCCCTATGAAGAAACCGATGACCAGATGAATGCGATTGAGGACGTCATCGGCGATCTTGCCTCGGGCAAGCCAATGGACCGGCTCGTCTGCGGCGACGTCGGCTTTGGCAAGACCGAAGTGGCGCTGCGAGGCGCCTTCGTCGCAGCGATGAGTGGCAAACAGGTCGCCGTGATCGCGCCGACCACTTTGCTCGCACGTCAGCACTACAAGACATTTGCGGAGCGCTTTGCAGGCTGGCCGCTGAAGGTTCGCCAATTGTCACGACTCGTCGGCGCAAAGGAAGCCGCCGAAACACGTGACGGCCTCGCCGATGGCAGCGTCGACGTCGTTGTCGGCACACATGCCCTGTTGACCAAGACAATCGAGTTCAAGCGCCTCGGCCTGCTGGTCGTGGACGAGGAGCAGCGTTTTGGCGTGAAGCACAAGGAACGCCTGAAGGAGCTGAAGGCGGACGTGCACGTGCTGACCCTGTCAGCCACACCTATTCCGCGTACGTTGCAAATGGCGCTGACCGGAATTCGCGATCTCTCGATCATCGCGACCCCGCCCGTCGACCGGCTGTCCGTGCGGACCTATATTACCGAAGAAGACACCGTCACGCTTCGCGAGGCGTTGTTGCGAGAAAAGTACCGGGGCGGGCAAGCCTTTTTCGTCGCGCCACGCATCCAGGATCTCGACAAGCTGGAGCGTTTCCTGCGGGATAATGTGCCGGAAGTGTCTTTCATCGTCGCCCACGGACAGATGGCTGCGGGGGAACTCGAAGACATCATGACTGCCTTCTACGAGGGAAAATATGATGTGTTGTTGTCCACGACGATTGTAGAGAGCGGCCTGGACATCCCACGGGCAAACACGCTGATTATTCACCGCGCCGACATGTTTGGCCTGGCGCAGCTTTACCAGCTACGCGGCCGGGTGGGTCGATCGAAGCTGCGTGCCTATGCCTATTTCACCACCCCGCGGGACAAGGTCATTACCGAAACGGCCGACCGCCGCCTGAAGATTCTCCAGTCGCTCGACTCCCTCGGGGCTGGCTTCCAGCTTGCCAGCCATGACCTGGATATGCGGGGATCAGGCAACCTTCTCGGAGACCAGCAATCAGGTCATGTGAAGGAAGTCGGCGTGGAACTCTACCAGTCGATGCTGGAAGATGCCGTCAACGCACTGAAGGCCGGCGCCAGCGACAATGAAGAATTCGCGGATGACTGGTCGCCCCAGATCAATACGGGCGCTGCCGTCCTGATCCCGGAAACCTATGTCGAGGATCTGAACATCCGGCTGTCGCTCTATCGCCGCCTGTCGGAAATCTCGACGGCAGCCGAACGGGAATCCTTTGCAGCTGAACTGATCGACCGGTTCGGTCCGTTGCCGGAGGAAACGAAACAATTGCTGGAAGTGACGGCCATCAAGGTCCAATGCAAGACTCTGGGCATTTCCAAACTGGATGCAGGTCAGAAGGGGGCCGTGTTTGCCTTCCGCGAAGACACGGTGCTCGATCCGGCGCGTCTGCTGGACGTGGTGCGTAGTCGGCCCTCACAATTGCGGATCCGGCCGGACTCCAAACTGGTCCATTCGGGTCTTGGCGGAACTCCGGAGCAGCGCTTGTCGGGTATCCGGAACTTCCTCAAGGAACTCGAATCTGCTGCCGGACTTGTTCCAGCCTAACCCATCCGGGATTTCTGGTAGACGCCCGACCTTGCTTCCGACAGGAGCCTCTCGGAATCATGATAGGCGCGCTTTTCGGTGATCCGCCAGCCGAGCCGGCTTGCCAGGTGCGGTGTTGTCCGGTCCAGTCCTCTAAACAGGCGTTCGCAGATATGGACCGCGCCCTTGTAGCTGGTTGCCGGCAGGCTGATGGCAAACGTATCCGGATCAATAGTTGCGGGCAGATCGGTCTCCCTGACGCCGGAAAGAATGGTATCGGCCACCAGACTGCGTTCCCTGGGCGTGAGGCGGTCATGCTGGGGGTCGCATACGACCAGAAGGGTCAGGGGATCTCCGCGCTCTGTCGACAAAGTGATCTGGTTTTGGAGATGCACCTCAAAAAACCGTTGGGAATAGAGGCCCGTATCGGGATGACATATCGCTGACAGCGCCGCGTCACCCAGTGTAACGATTGAGCGCTGGGCATGCCGCCGGCCATGAGCTTCGACATGTGCCGCGAGGTCTCGCGCGGCTGTGCCATGATCGAATACATCCGACATATGGCTGGCAAGCGACTGAAAGGCGGGGGTTGGCACGACACTCGGATCGAGCAGGCCGAGGAGGGGCGTATCTTCAAAGCTCTGGACCGCGGCGGATACCCAGTTGGCGAGCTTGTCCAGGCTTTTGGTTTCCGGCGTAATGTCGACGAGGATGGCCGCGAAGACTCTTTGTTTCACATAGTCTGCAGCGGTATGCGCACTGAAGGCGGCTGTTACCGTAATCCCTCGTTCGCCCAGCGCAGCCTGCAGGGCGAGGAAGCGCGAGGATCCGTCCCCGAGATACAGAAGGTCTGGAACGGTTTCGACAATTGGGGCCGGCAAATTCACTCCGAAAGCGGCGGCCGTCTTGCTGCGTAGTTGCAATTCGGACATTCGGGCACTGCGCCTGGTCACAGCATCCAGCCGTCCTCTCAGGACAGACAGGTCGCGGTCTCGCGGCACAACAACTGCGTTAGAAAAGTGCGTGGCAATGGCGGGGTCGCCCAGGACCAGGATAGGCCGCACGGTCTCCCCGGCATTCTGGATGAAGTGATCCAATGTCTCTCTATCCAGGCTCTTCGTGTCCACGAGGAGGGCTTCAGACGACGCGCGCGAAATAGGGAAGTCAGCCCGGAACGGGCGCATGCGCCCCGACCGCAGGCGCGAAAGGATCATGTCCAGGCGCGGGCTGGCGGCCAGAACTTCTATGGGAGGATCAAGGTAGGCCAGGTCGTTCATAAAGCTCGGATGGATTGAGTCGGGCGACGTTGCGGAACCCCTTCCTTTTGAAGCGCGTCGGCTTAATGATCCGCTAAATTGACCCGGTGAGACAAAAATAAAAGGTAGGATACATCATGGCTCAGGGACCGCTGAACGGCGTTCGGATTGTTGAATTCGCAGGCATTGGCCCGGGGCCCTTCTGCGGCATGCTTCTGTCAGACCTTGGAGCCGATGTGGTCCGGATTGATCGGAAGGGGGATGGCCGTCCGGGTCGCCCTGCTGACGTGATGAGTCGGGGCCGCCGGTCCATTGGGCTCAATCTCAAGGATCCTGCCGATGTCGAGACCGCACTGAAGCTGCTCGAAAAGGCCGACGGCCTGATTGAAGGCTTCCGCCCGGGCGTGATGGAGCGCAATGGGCTTGGACCGGATGTTGTGCTCGGGCGCAATCCGAAACTCGTCTATGGACGCATGACAGGCTGGGGGCAGACGGGCGCGCTATCGCATGCTGCGGGTCATGATTTGAACTATATCGCCATTACCGGCGCGCTTCATGCAATGGGCGACGGCGATGGCCGCCCACGCCCGCCTTTGAACTTGGTCGGCGATTATGGCGGTGGCGCACTCTATCTGGCCATGGGCCTGCTTGCGGGCATCGTGAACGTGAAAAATGGCGGCGAAGGGCAGGTCATAGACGTGGCCATGTCCGATGGCGCGGCATCTCTTGCAACCATGTTCTACGGCATGAAGGCCATGGGTCTGTGGACGGATGAGCGTGAAGCCAATTTGCTTGATGGCGGAGCCCATTTCTACGACACATATGAATGTAGTGACGGCAAATGGGTGTCGATCGGATCGATCGAGCCGCAATTCTACGCCTTGCTGCTCGAGAAAGCGGGCCTCACCGATCCGGACTTCCAGGCCCAGATGGATCGGTCAAAATGGCCGAGCCTGAAGCAGAAGATCATGACCGTCTTCAAGACCAAGACCCGCGATGAATGGTGCGAGATCATGGAGGGCACGGACATCTGCTTCGCGCCTGTCCTGTCGATGTCGGAAGCGCCGACGCACAAGCACAATGTCGACCGCAAGACCTTTGTTGAAATCGAAGGCGTGGTTCAGCCCGCTCCCGCGCCGCGCTTCTCGGCGACACCGGGTGCCATTCAGGGCCGGCCAGCCGGGCTGGGCGAACATTCCGACGAGATCCTCAAGGATTGGGGAATTCAGTAGATTGAATTCTCTTCCCAGATGAACGGAAGACAACCGGACGAATATCCGTACGTTCAGCTTGATCCTGCTATTAACCGTCTTGTTGGGCACATGTCTTGGGCATTTTGCCTGGGCGGATGCCCAGCGTCCTTCTTGCTGAACTTGGTCGTCCCTTGGGGCGACCATTTTTCTTGCGTCATGCCGCTTAGTCCCTACGCTCGCCTGACACGCTTCAGCAAAATCGAGACGCCATGAAACATTTCCTTCCCATACTGCCCGCCCTGATTCTCGCCGCCTGTGGGGCCGAGTCCGACCAGATTGCCCCGGTTGATCCCGCCGAGACGGCCACGCCGAGGGAGATTCACGAACGTATCCTGGTCATGGATTCGCATCTCGATACGCCGGCCAATCTCTCCAAACCGGACTTCGATATAATTGCGGATAATCCGACACGGATGGGGCAGGTGCAGGTTGACCTTCCGAAGATGCAGCGCGGAGGGCTTGATGGGGGCTTCTGGGTAATCTTCACACCCCAAGGTCCTCTGGATGCGGCCTCATATGAAGCGGCAAAGCAGGCAGCCCTGACGCGGTCAGACGAAATAATTGCGATGGTTGAGGCGCATCCGGACCAGTTCGAACTTGCCTACACGGCGGATGATGCCGAGCGCATCGTTGCGGAGGGCAAGCGGATTGTCTTCCAGTCAATTGAGAACAGCTACCCGCTCGGCACGGATCTAACCGTGCTGGAGGACTTCTATGAGCGCGGTGTGCGGCTCGTTGGGCCGGTGCATTTCCGGGACAACCAGTTTGCGGACAGCGCGACCGATTTGTCGGCGACGGACCTCGGAGGGCTGACGCCGCTTGGCGAGGACTTGGTCCGGGAGGCCAATCGGCTCGGCATGATGGTTGATGGCTCGCATGCCGCCGACTCGACCGTCGAGGACATCATGGAAATCTCCACGACTCCGATCGTGCTGTCACATTCCGGCGTGAAGGCACTGTACGACCACCCCCGGAACATTCCGGATGATCTGTTGCGGCGTGTCGCGGAAAACGGTGGCGTTATCCAGATGAATGCCCTTGGATCATATATCGAGAATCTCGAGCCCCCTGCAGAACGCACGGCCGCGCTGGAAGAACTGGCCGCATCTTTTGAGGGACGTTCGCCTTTCGACCTTACCGATGAAGAGCGCGAGCAATACATGGCACGCCGTGGCGAAATCGATTCGGCCTATCCGATGCCACTTTCTTCGTTTGAAGTGTTCATGGAGCAAATGCTCTATGCGCTGGAGATTGTCGGGCCGGATCATGTTGGCATGGGCGCAGACTGGGATGGCGGCGGCGGTGTGGCCGGCATGGAGGATGTCTCCTTCCTGCCAAAAGTGACAGAACGCCTGATGGAAGAGGGCTACACGGAAGCTGACCTCGAAAAGATCTGGGGCAGAAACCTGCTTCGGATCATGCGCCAGGTCGAGGCAGCAAAGGGCCAATAGGCTCGCCGGACCGGACTGAAGAAATTCGTTCGGCGATGACGTTGGAGCCTTGCAAAGAGACGGGCCTCTATGTATGAGGCCCCTTTCCAATTCACGCGCATTTGCGCCAAACTACCGGATACCTGTTATGGCAGTTCCAAAGAGCAAGATCTCCAAGTCGCGCCGCGGCATGCGTCGTTCGCACGACCGTCTCGACATGAACACGTATATCGAAGATGCGGAATCCGGTGAACTGCGCCGCCCGCACCACATCGACCTGAAAACCGGCATGTACCGGGGCCGTCAGGTTCTCGAGCCGCGTGACGATATCTAAACGACCTGCTGTTGCGCTTTTGAGCGCGCAGCCTTAAGGGTGCGAGCGCTTCCTGCCAGAGCAGGGGGCGCTTTTTTCATTTCTAGGCCGCAAAGGTACAGCCACTCATGAGCGAGATCATCGACATCCATGCCCGGGAAATTCTGGATAGCCGGGGTAATCCAACGGTCGAAGTTGATGTCACGCTGGAAGACGGCTCGCTTGGCCGTGCCGCCGTGCCATCGGGCGCCTCGACAGGTGCATATGAAGCCCACGAACAGCGCGATGGCGACAAGGCGCGCTATCTCGGCAAGGGCGTCCTGAAAGCGGTCGATGCCGTGAATGGCGAGATCTTTAATGAACTGGCCGGGCTCGACGCCACGGAACAGCGCATGATCGACATGTTGATGATCGATCTGGACGGCACTGAAAACAAATCCCGGCTTGGGGCGAATGCCATTCTGGGCGTCTCCATGGCGCTCGCAAAAGCCGCCGCTGAGAGTTCGGCCATGCCGCTCTACCGGTATGTCGGCGGCCCGAACGCCCGCGTTCTGCCGACCCCGATGATGAATATCATCAATGGCGGCGCACATGCTGACAATCCGATCGACATCCAGGAATTCATGATCATGCCGGTCAGCGCCGAGAGCCTGGCGGACTCCGTGCGCATGGGCGCCGAGGTCTTCCATGCGCTTAAGAAGACGCTGAGCGAAGCAGGTCACAACACGAATGTCGGGGATGAGGGCGGGTTCGCGCCGAATCTCGCCTCTACCGACGATGCCATCGGCTTCATCATGAAGGCCATCGAGAAAGCCGGTTACAAGCCGGGCGAAGATATGGCTTTGGCGCTGGATGCGGCTTCGACTGAATTCTACAAGAACGGCAAATACGAGCTGGCAGGCGAAGGCAAGTCCCTGGGTTCCGACGAGTTCGCCGCCTATCTCGCCGATCTCTGCGCCCGCTATCCCATTATCTCCATCGAAGACGGAATGGCCGAAGACGATTGGGATGGCTGGGTCGCCCTGACGGAATCGATTGGTGACAGCGTACAACTGGTCGGTGACGATCTGTTCGTGACCAATCCGGATCGCTTGTCGGTTGGCCTGCAGAAAGGCGCCGCAAACTCCATCCTGGTGAAAGTTAATCAGATCGGCACCTTGTCCGAGACGCTCGATGCCGTAGAATTGGCTCATCTTCACGGCTATACGGCCGTCATGTCCCACCGTTCGGGTGAGACGGAAGATACAACAATTGCAGACTTGGCCGTCGCCACCAATTGCGGTCAGATCAAGACAGGGTCGCTCTCCCGGTCCGACCGGATTGCAAAATACAACCAGCTGATTCGTATCGAGGAAGAGCTGGGACCTGTTGGCATCTTTGCCGGCCGCTCGCGCATCAACGCTGCCTAGCGGTCTGGGCCTGTCTATCGGGCCGGCGACGATCACGCTCTCTTAACCATACCGGGATTAGGTGAGGTTATGAAATCGCGACTCGAGGCCGCCGGCCTGTCACTTCTGGTGCTCTATTTTGCCTACCACGCCTTTGCGGGGGAGAAGGGGCTTGGCCGTTGGTCAGATGCCCAGATGGAGCTTGAAGACCGCAAGACCGAGCTTTCCCAGCTGGAAACCGATATCGGGCGTTTGCGAACCGACATCCGGCGCCTGACACCGGGATCGGTGGATCCGGATTTCGTGGAAGCCATGGCGCGCGACAAGCTCGCTTTTGTCTATCCGAATGAAATTGTTCTCATTACCTCGGAACCAAGCTCTGCAAATTGACATAGTTGTTCTGACTTGTCGCTGCGTAATTGCGCATACATAAGTCTGGAAAAGGGTTGGAGCGTATTTATGGCGACGAAAGCAAGAAGTTCAAAAAAGGCACCTTCCAAAACCGGCAAGGCAGAGATGCTGAAATGCTATCGGGACATGCTCCTGATCCGCCGGTTTGAAGAGAAGGCGGGGCAACTCTACGGCATGGGCAAGATTGCCGGCTTCTGCCACCTTTATATCGGTCAGGAAGCCGTTGTGACCGGCATGCAGGCCTGCCTGAAGGAAGGCGACCAGATCATCACCGGTTACCGCGATCACGGCCATATGCTGGCCTGTGACATGGACCCCAAAGGCGTCATGGCGGAACTGACCGGACGCACAGGCGGCTATTCCAAGGGGAAGGGCGGCTCGATGCACATGTTCTCCAAGGAAAAGAATTTCTATGGCGGTCATGGCATTGTCGGGGCACAGGTCCCGATCGGGACCGGGCTTGGATTCGCCAATAAGTATCGCGGGACAGACAACGTTGCCGTCGCCTATTTCGGAGACGGCGCAGCCAATCAGGGCCAGGTCTATGAAGCCTTCAACATGGCGTCCCTCTGGGACCTACCGGTCGTATACGTGATCGAGAACAACATGTACGCCATGGGCACCAGTGTTGCCCGCCACGCGTCTGAAACCGAGCTCTACAAGCGCGGCATATCTTTCGAGATCGAGGGTGAAGAAGTGGACGGCATGGACGTGACGGCTGTACGCGAAGCCGGGGAGAAAGCCGTCAAATATGCTCGCTCCGGCAAGGGGCCTTACATCCTGGAAATGAAGACCTACCGGTATCGCGGTCACTCAATGTCCGACCCGGCCAAGTACCGGAAACGGGAAGAGGTCGATGATATCCGGTCGCACCATGACCCGATCGAGGGCCTGAAGAACCAGCTCCTGGAGCTTGGTCATGCGAGCGAAGACGAACTCAAGAACATCGACAAGGAGATCAAGGGCATCGTCAAGGAAGCCGCCGACTTCTCGCTCGAGAGCCCTGAACCTGATCCATCCGAACTCTGGACTGACGTCCTGAAAGACGTTGAGGTCGCCTGATGACAGGCACGCAAGAACCTCGACTGTCCGCCATCCTGTTTTCCGGAGCACACTAATGTCCGTAGATATTCTCATGCCCGCCCTGTCTCCGACCATGGAAGAGGGCACCCTGTCGAAATGGCTGAAGCAGGAAGGCGATACCGTCTCTTCCGGTGACATCATTGCCGAGATCGAAACCGACAAGGCCACGATGGAAGTCGAAGCCGTTGACGAGGGCGTTTTGGCAAAGATCCTCATTCCCGAAGGTACAGAAGGCGTAAAGGTCAATGCCGTCATTGCCGTACTGGCTGAGGAAGGCGAAGATGCCTCCAAGGTGGAAGCCAAAGGCGATGCCGGCGGTCAGGCCACCGAAGAGCCCGCCGAGTCTGGTGACGACACGAACACGGAAGAGGCAAGCGACGAAGTCGAGGCTCCGAAGGCCGCCGTTCTGTCAGACCCGAGCATTCCCGAAGGCACCTCCTTCACCGACACGACGGTACGGGATGCGCTGCGCGATGCCATGGCAGAAGAGATGCGCCGCGACGAATCTGTTTTCGTCATGGGCGAGGAAGTGGCGGAGTATCAAGGGGCCTACAAGGTCACACGGGAACTGCTTCAGGAATTCGGCGCACGCCGTGTGGTGGATACACCTATCACTGAGCATGGCTTTGCCGGGCTTGGGGTAGGGGCCGCCTTTGCGGGCCTCAAACCCATTGTCGAATTCATGACCTTCAATTTCGCCATGCAGGCCATTGACCAGATCATCAACTCTGCGGCCAAGACCCTCTACATGTCCGGCGGACAGATGGGCTGCCCGATCGTGTTTCGGGGCCCCAATGGTGCCGCATCGCGTGTGGGCGCCCAGCATAGCCAGGACTATTCGGCCTGGTATGGCCAGATCCCCGGTCTGAAAGTGGTCGCGCCTTATGACGCCGCCGACGCCAAGGGCCTGCTTAAGGCCGCCATCCGCGATCCAAACCCGGTTGTCTTCCTTGAGCATGAATTGCTCTATGGGAATAGCTTCCCCGTGCCGGATTTGGATGACCATGTCCTGCCCATCGGCAAGGCAGCAATCAAGCGGGAAGGTGCCGACGTCACGCTGGTTGCGCATTCGAGAATGGTTGGGTTCGCTCTTCAGGCGGCCGAGACACTGGCGGAGCAGGGGATCGATGCTGAAGTCATCGACCTGCGCACGATCCGTCCTCTGGATACGGACACAATCATTGAGAGTGTGAAGAAGACCAACCGGATCGTCTGCTGCGAGGAGGGTTGGCGCTTCTTCGGCGTTGGCGCCGAGATCGCAGCAACGGTCACGGCCGAAGCGTTCGACTATCTGGATGCGCCTCCGGCCCGCGTCCATCAGAAGGACGTGCCCCTGCCTTATGCGGCAAACCTGGAAGCCATGAGCCTTCCGAATGCCGATGACATTGTCGAAGCCGCGCGGAGAGTTTGCTATGTCGACTGAAAAACGAGAACTCAAATCGCCGCCATCGATTGAAGGTGCGCAGAATGCGCAGGAGATGATCCGCTTCTGGATCGCGGACAATACCGAGCATGTCAGCCTGAGAGTTGGTGATGCGGCAGATCCCTCAACGGAACCCACCATGTGGGGCTTCATGCTGGCAGATATCGCCAAGCACGTGACGGATGGATTCAAGGAACTCCATCCGGAAGGGCCCGAGAAGGAAGATATCATCAAGGAGATCGTGACGGGCTTCCTGAACCGCATCCAGTTCGGACCGAAATCTCCGGGCGATGTCCAGAAGATGGGGGACTGAAATGGCTATCAATATCACCATGCCCGCCCTGTCGCCGACCATGGAAGAGGGCACGCTCGCCAAATGGCTCGTCAAGGAAGGCGATACCGTCTCTTCGGGTGACATTATTGCCGAGATCGAAACCGACAAGGCGACGATGGAAGTCGAAGCCGTCGATGAAGGTACGATTGCAAAAATTCTCGTCGAGGCTGGGGTCGAAGGCGTGAAGGTCAATGAGGTGATCGCGATCCTTGCCGAAGAAGGCGAAGACGCATCATCGGTCAAGGCACCTGCCAAGCAGGACGCACCCAAGGACAAGGCGGAAGCTGCACCGAAATCGGAAGAGACAAAGCCTGCGCCCAAGACAGAGGCTTCTGCCCCGGCAAAGAAGGCGGACAGCGCTCCCACGCCATCTAAATCACCCCTTCCATCTGCGAATGCTTCTGATGGCCGCATCAAGGCAAGCCCGTTGGCGCGCCGGATCGCGGAGATGAAAGGTCTCGACCTTTCGGGACTGAAGGGCACCGGCCCGCGCGGCCGCATTATCAAACGCGATGTCGAAGGTGCCAAAGCCGCACCGGCTGGCACCAGCATGGGCGCTGAAGCCCAGCCCGATGGCCTGATCCTGCCGCAAATCCTGGACGACCGGGTCTATGCGCCGGACAGCTATGAGCTCGTGCCGCTGGACGGCATGCGCAAAACTGTGGCCAAGCGTCTGACGACCAGCTTCATGCAGGTGCCACACTTCCCGCTGAACATTGATCTCGAACTCGATCACTTGCTGGCGAGCCGCGCTGCAATCAATGCGGCTGCGCGCGAAGGTGTGAAGGTGTCGGTCAATGACATGCTCATCAAAGCGGCTGCCATGGCGCTGATGGACGAGCCGGACTGCAACGCCTCCTACACCGACAAGGGCATCGCCTATCACAAGCATGCGAATGTCTCGGTTGCCGTGGCCATCGATGGCGGACTGATCACGCCGGTCATATTCGAAGCCGAAACCAAGGGTCTTGCTGAGATTTCCGAAGAGATGAAGGATCTTGCCGGCAGGGCCCGGGAACGAAAGCTGAAGCCGCAGGAATACAGTGGCGGCACGTTCAGCATTTCCAATCTGGGCATGTTTGGCGTCAAGAGTTTTGCGTCCATCATCAATCCGCCTGAAGGCATGATCCTGTCGGTGGGTGCAGGCGAGAAACGCGCTGTCGTCGATGCGAAAGGCAATATTGCTGCCCGCACCGTGATGACCGTAACGCTTACCTGCGACCATCGTGTCGTCGGCGGGGCGGAAGGCGCCAAATGGCTGCAGGCCTTCAAGCGGTATGTTGAAACCCCCGAAGCCATGCTGCTCTGATGACGCGGCTCGGGATGATGCTTGTCAGCCTGACCCTCCTCGCCGGATGCTCCGGGGAAAGCGTTTCCACGGACAATTCATCGGGCATGGATGAGGCGGAGATTCGCATGATCGCTGGCGAGCTTGCGATCCAGAAAGGCATCAGCCTTTTGTGCGACAGGG
>TARA_R110000868_G_scaffold189695_1_pt1 | contig 138055 bp, 135 predicted proteins | sample TARA_R110000868 | Tara Oceans TARA_R110000868 (sample SAMEA4397489) | marine metagenome | biome: Polar Biome; feature: [SRF] surface water layer (ENVO:00010504); material: water (ENVO:00002006), including particulate matter (ENVO:01000060) such as... | depth 5 m
ACAATGGTTTTATGCAATAAAAAAGGGACAAAAAAGGGACACTGAACTCCAATAATAGCCCATATTTACCAATATTTACCAATATATTGGAAATTTACAAAGTTGTATTTAACGCTTATTTTCTATTAAATAACAATGGCATATAGACCTTATTACAGGTATTGCATTAAGTGATGTTTTATGGAGCACCTGACTGTTAATCAGGTTGTCACAGGTTCGAGCCCTGTCGCCGGAGCCATTTTTTTTTGTCTAAATTCAACGGTTTGCACCAAGATTCACCAAATCACCAAAATATCTAAAAATCACATAAGACTATTTGTAAAATGCACCTTCCAATAAACGGTATCGCATATTTTTGTCAGGCGCTTCCTTTCCAACCCAAACATTAAAAAATGCAGATGTGAATGCAGGGTCTTTTATAGATCCTTGTAGCTTTTCATTGTGATAGAAGCTTGTTATAATATCATGTTTTAAAATAGTGATATGATCACCTTTAACAACATCAGGGAAAATAGCCTTCATTTGCTTTTCCCATTTTTTTAAAATTAGAGGTGTCACATTTTCTTGTTTTTCTAAATCTTCTACGGCTTTACTTAGGCGACGGCCAGCGCTTAGATCTCTTTGATATTTTATGTCTAAGGCTTGGATGTCGGAAGTGTCTTTTGTCTGGTAGAGCTTAATATTGTAAACATCTAAGAAGAAATATGAATAATTATATTCACCAATTGCTTGTAGATTTGGGTAATTTGTCGCAATGGATGACGGTAATGCATGCGCATTTGTTGCAATCCCACAGTGGATAAATAAGGCAATAAATAATAAATTAAACCATTTCATAATACTTTTCCTCTGTTATTTATTACACTACCTTTTACCTTATGTGCCTTGCCGTTAATGTTCTAGTAAAATAAAATAGGTTTACACGTACAAATTGGAGTTTTTATAAAGAACACTTGTCTATAAGGGGTGTTTCCTTTATCTTATTTTAAATATACCCAATGAAAAATGAATGATAAAAAAATGGTCGCTAAAATAATACCTTTGTCTTTTATGATATTGATTGCACATAATAGCTTTGCTGATGAGTTAAAAAAAACGTTTAAAGAAACAATTCCAACTGAATTACTGGAAAGGCATGATAGGTTTTTTACAGTAACTTATGAAAACGATGTGTTTGCAAATAACGACGCAAACTATACAAATGGTGTTCGTTTTACATATTTTGATACTAATGCAAAAGTACCTCAGTTGGTGAAGGATTTTTTTAATATGGCCCCAATTTTAGAAATTGATAACTTTACGTCGGTTTATTATTCGTTTGGTCAAAACCTTTACACACCTAAAGTTATTACAGCACGTACGCCAGACCCAACTGACCGACCTTATGCAGGGTATTTATATGGTTCTATTGGCTTACGGGCTATTTCTGGTGATCATATCAATGACCTGGAGCTTTCATTGGGTATTGTGGGGCCTTCCGCTTTGGGAGAGCAAACACAAGAATTTGTCCATGATATGATAGACACAACTGACCCGTCTGGTTGGGAAAATAACCAATTAAAGGACGAACCTGCAATTATTATTGCTTACAACCGTCAATGGCCAGAAATGTTTGCAACTGATATAGGGGCTTTCCATTTCCGAGTTTCTCCAAATCTTGGTGGTGCTATCGGTAATGTTTATACATATGCTTCAACTGGTATGACATTTCAGTTAACACCTAAGGTATATAAGTGGCAAACAACACCTTTGCGTGTGAGACCATCTATGCCTGGATCGGGTTATTTTATTGTACCAGACAATAAATTTGCATGGTCTACATTTGCCGGATTTGAGCAACGCGCTATTGCACGTAATATATTTTTAGATGGTAACTCATATAAAGACAGTGCTTCTGTTGATAAAAAGACATTTGTCGGGGACGCAAATGTTGGGTTAAGTTTAACGTATGGACGCGTTCAAACGTCGTTTACGATAAACTGGAGGGGACGAGAGTTTCAAAATGGCCGCTCAACAACCTTTGGTGCCTTGTCATTGGGGTATAGGATTTAAAAATAAGATAAGCCATAAAAAAAGCTCTGAAAATTCAGAGCTTTTTTTTATGGTGACTCTATTTATTTTGTAGCCACGTAGTCACGCTTTGCATGACCTGTATAAAGTTGACGAGGACGCCCAATTTTCATTTTAGGGTCTTCAACCATTTCTTTCCAATGGCTGTACCAGCCGACTGTACGTGAAAGGGCGAAGATGGCCGTGAACATGGAAGTTGGAATGCCGATAGCGCGTAAAATAATACCAGAATAGAAGTCAACATTCGGGTAAAGGTTACGTTCTACAAAGTATGGGTCTTCAAGTGCAATACGTTCTAACTCCATTGCAATATCAAGCATTGGGTCTTGTACGCCAAGAGCGCCTAAAACTTCGTCGCAGGCTTTTTTCATAAGTTTGGCACGTGGGTCAAAGTTTTTGTAAACGCGGTGACCAAAGCCCATAAGTCTTGTTGCATTTTCTTTGTCTTTTACTTTCTCCATGTATTCAGGAATGTTATCAACAGAGCCAATTTCTTCAAGCATTTTTAATACAGCTTCGTTTGCTCCACCGTGCGCAGGGCCCCATAGGCATGCAATACCAGCTGAAATACAAGCGAATGGATTTGCGCCAGAACTACCTGCTAAGCGCACAGTAGACGTTGATGCATTTTGCTCGTGGTCAGCATGAAGCGTAAAAATAAGATCCATTGCATTTGCAACAGCAGGCTGAATTTTATAATCACCTGCAGGTGTTGAAAACATCATGTGTAGGAAGTTTTCTGCATAATTATAACTGTTTTTTGGATAAATAAAAGGTTGTCCAGAGTTGTATTTATAAGCCATTGCAGCAAGTGTTGGCAGCTTAGCAATGAGACGGTGCGCACAAATTTCACGGTGTTTAGGGTTTGAAGGGTCTAAGCTGTCATGATAAAACGAGCTCAGCGCACCAACCACACCAACTAAAATTGACATAGGGTGTGCATCGCGTCTAAAGCCTTTAAAGAAACTATTAAGCTGGTCATTTACCATTGTGTGATCGCTAATGTTTTTAGTGAACTCTGCGAGTTCTTTTTTGCTTGGTAATTCGCCGTTTAAAAGAAGATAACAGACTTCCAGGTAGCTTGATTTTTCAGCAAGTTGTTCGATAGGGTAACCACGGTAAAGTAAAATACCTGCGTCCCCGTCAATATATGTAATAGATGAAGAGCATGCGGCTGTAGACATAAAGCCTGGGTCGTATGTAAAACACCCCGTGTCTTTATAGAGGCTTGTAACGTCTAATACGTCTGGTCCAATAGAACCACTGTATTTATTAAGTGTGATTGTTTGTTGAGCTTGTTTTTTTTCTTGTGTCATTGTTGACATGAGGGCGTTCTCCCGAAACCTGTTAATTTTCATATGTTATTATAGCCTCGCTAGGGGCTCTTTACAATTTATATTCAATATTTTTTTATGATTTATGTAGAATTATGTAGCAAAAAATCTTTTGTGGCGATTTGTTTTTAACAATTCGAACTTGTATAAAGTTAATGTAATACCTATAATAAAATACATGATTTTAGCATTTTAGGGTTTGCTAAGTTTTTATTACAAAAGGGTTTGTTATGAATAGGTTGTCAATCTTCAGGTCGCTGGTACTTGCTATTGCTTTGTCATTATTCTTGTCGTCTGCGTCATTTGCGGGAATTACAATTCCTAAAACAATGGAAGAATATACATATAATACACCTGTGAATGCTGATATTGAAAAGCGCACAGGTGAATTAGATTACGGCAAAACTCAATCGGCGTGGGATTTTGACGAATCTGCTATTCCTGAATTTAGCCTAGATAGAATTACAATGGATCATGATGATTTTAAAGCTGAAGCTCTGGTTTGGCCTTATCAGTGTGGCGGAGGCTTTGATGATAAGGGGTCATGCTGGTATTGGAAGTGGCATTCTTGCTTATTCATTTCGCATTGTTACCCTGTGCCTTATCCATTACCTGCTTGTGAGACCAAAATTACATATAAAGAGCCGACTGTTCATGTGGAGATAGCGCCTCGTGCAGCGACAAGTTTTATTGACCCTAATATTAAATTACTGCGCAATATACCTGAAAATATAAAAGGTTGGGATGTAGGCGGCGAAGACCCTGTGCCAAGTGCTCATGTTTATGGTATTAGCCCGTTAGCACGGTATACCTCAGACTTAAGCTTAATGGCCAGTCATACGATGACATGTGATTTGGCTCAGAAATGGGATAAATTTGAATATGTTCAGGTGTTTAAGGTGCCTTTACCATCTATAAAACTTTTCCAAGAAATTCCAAACTCTTTGATTGACTTGCAGAATTGGAACGATGAATGGTTTGAAGGAAATCAACCTTTGACGATTACACCAAGCCACCCAATGACGACATTATACATGTCAGAATTTCCTCAAAATAAACCTTTTTGGGATCCATATGCATTGCCTAATGGTATAACGCCTTCTGGTGAAAGCAAAGACGGGTTTGAGCAGGACAGGGTTGATGCATATAAATATGTGCTGCCATATGTTTCAACGCCGTCAGATGCGCCAAATGGAAAACTTATTGTACCGATGAAAGTGGTTCCAGGTACTGGCGAAGTTATTATTGGTCTGTACATGAATAAATGTGATGCAGGTGAAGCTGAAGACGGTACTAATATATGTATCGGAGATTGGGGGGCTTTGTTCCCACGTAATGGTCAAACCGCTATTATGGATGAACGCTATCCTCTTAAAAAATCTGTTCAGCTAGCATGGCGTGCGTATGACAAGGTTCTTGAAGATAGTGCGGATACGCTGGATGTATTAAAGATAGCACGTGGTACGTCGCACTACGGTGTTGGCTACGAAAATACAGACTTTAGTATTGACTATCCATTCCAAACCGATCGCTATAAAGTAGGTGAAACTCCTGAAACATGGGAAAAGGGATACTTTGGTGAGGAAACTAAAGCTGGTGGTATGTTGATGACTTTATGGCGTGAAACAAGTTGTTGTGCACGAGTTTGTTGTCCTATATCTGGCTACAATCCAGGCGAAACTTACCCTTGGGGTGGCGGTGGCGTTCTACAAGCAATATGGAATATTGAAGTGGAAGAATGGAAAATTACAGAGATCTCTGATCATAAATAAAATTTAAAAATATAAAAAGGTACGATTATGGGTTTAAAGAAAATAAGTTGGCTATTGTTATTACCGTTGTTGGTTGTTTCGAATGCATTTGCAGCTGATGAAATGCATGAAGAAGAGACAGCTCCTTCAGGTGATGTATATATCTTTTTAAAGGCCGCAAATCCTTTACCTATTGAGCAGATGGCATTTATGTCTAAATTGCATCAAGAGAAAGGGCTGAGAACTTTTACAAATATGATGCCTTTATCACCAAATGAAATGGCTATATATCAAAAAGACCCAGCGGCTTATATTGATAAAACAGGTGTACCACCTAGAAATTATAAACCTGATCAAAAGGCATTGCAGGAACTGGCAAGCACTATTCGTCCATATAAAGCCGAAAGAGGCGATGTGAATATTGCACGCAAATATAATGTTAATGTTTTTCCAAGTTTGTTGTATTTAACACCGGATGGTTATATCTTCCGCTATGAATTTAAACCTTTTGACAGTAAAGTTTCGCAAAAGAATTTTTGGCGTGATTATGCAAAATATAGAAATAATAAACCACGTAATAACATGTTTAAAAACAAAAAGTGGAGCCAGTAACGGCTTTACATGAAAAGATAGGAAAAGCCTCTTCGGAGGCTTTTTATGTAAATTGATGATAAGGAATTTAAAATGGTTTTATATGGTATTAAAAACTGCGACACCGTTAAAAAGGCGCGTAAATATTTAGATGGTTTAGGTGTAGAGTACAGTTACCATGATTTTAGAGTTGATGGCTTAACGCAAGCTAAGGTTTCTGATTGGGTTGAGGCTGTGGGTATGGATGTACTCATCAATAGAAGGTCGGCAACTTGGAAAGGGTTAACAGATGCCCAAAAGGCAAATGTGACCGTAGATATTTTATGCGAATATCCAACGCTCATTAAGCGCCCTGTTTTAGAAACGCCTGTAAAAATTGTTGTGGGTTACCTAGAAGCTGAATATGGTGAAGTTGTATCTTCTTGATATTTTTCTTCTATTGGCGCTGGCAGAATATTTAGATTTATATCTACATAAATTAAACAGTGGTCACTTTCTGACACGCAAATTTTTCCGCTGCCACTTGGGCTAAGGTTAAAACTTGTTAGTATGTGGTCAATAGGCGCTGCAGGTACTGGTACGGGCCATGTTGGTGTGCCTTTGCTGGCAACGCGTAATCCTTGTTGTAGAAGTATTTTTTCAATTGGTTTTTGCCAATGAACCGCATTAAAATCTCCTAAGAATATTTTGTATTCGCCTAATTCTAAGTTTGAAGCTATATCAAGTGTTTTGTTGCGTTTTTCAGTAAGGTTTTTACCCAGTGGCGGCAGTGCATGTATTTGGACGATACTTAAAACTTTGTGTGGCAACGCAATGTAGTGCTCTGTGATATAACCTTCATCGTGACGGACAGACTTTTTAAGGGGATATTTGCTGAGTATCATACTTAGGCCAACAGTATCGTTTGCGCGTTTATCTTGCACTTTGTAAGTGAAGGGGTATGTTTGTGAATAATCTTTAAGGCGAAATTCCCATTGTTCGTTTACTTCAAGTAAACTTAAAATGTCAGCGTCTAATTTTTCAAGAACTTCAATTTGTTTATCAATACTACCTTTATGATGGTAAAGAACATTGTAGGTGGCGATACGCAGATGTTCTTTTGCTATATCGTCATTTGGGGTCGAGGTTGCCAGGCGACCGTATAAAACCAGAGGAGCAATTACTAAAATGGAAAATTTAACCAATGGCCAAAACATAAATTTACCTTGCCAGCGTATGCGTACCGCTACAATAAGCGCATAAAGAGCTACAGGTGCAGCGTAAAGCAGGCTACCTAAAATACCCATAAAATAAACATCTTCTTTGGTATAGGCAAAATAGCAAGTGACAATAGTTGCAACTAATAAGAAGAAGCAAAACATGTTTTTACGCGCTTGCATTTGTTTTAGAGTGGCCATATTGATGTGTCTTTTATTGTTTTTGTATTATATGTATATTTTATATAGGTTTGCGTGTGCTTTGCACGTAAAAATGACTTGGCCGTTTGAGTTTATGTGAATTGTAGTATGATACTGTTGTATTTCTCACTTATAGACTAAAACTACTGCCGCAGCCACAGCTTGATGTTGCATTTGGATTGTTAACAACAAATTGGCTTGCTTCTAAGCTTTCTTCAAAGTCAATGGTCGAGCCTTTAAGGTAGGTAAAGCTCATCATGTCAATAATCACTTCTGCACCATCAATCTTTTCATTTTTAATTGAAATATCAGATGGAGATTTGTCGTCTGTTAATTTAAAGCTGTAGGAATATCCACTACATCCGCCACCTTGAACGCTGAGGCGTAGGCAAAGGTTTTCCTCACCTTTTTTGGCGATAATAGTTTTGATACGTTTAGCCGCATTTTCAGAAAGAGTTAGCGGTTTTAGGCTTTCTTTTTCTTTTGTAGGTTGCGGTTCATCTTCAAGGTCAAAGGTGATTTTTACCATCATTTTAGCTTTATATAAATTTCATCTTATTTAGTTATAGCTGTCTTATGTGAGGGAAGCAAGCAACATGCTATGTTTTTTTAGCGTTTTATTGTTATGAAGGGTTTAAATTTATCACGCTATGGGCTATAAAGAAGGGTACCAATTTAAGAAGTAAGGAATCTTTAATGGCTAAACCGGAAAAAATTACGCATTTTAATGACCGCACACTTGCGCCATACGCAACTGATTGGCGTCAATCTAAGGGGCGCATTTACCAAGAGCCAGAGGCTTTTGACCGTACCCCGTTCCAGCGTGACCGTGACCGCATTATTCATTCCGAAGCGTTTAGACGTTTGCAGTATAAAACACAAGTTTACGCAAACCAAAACGCAGGTGACCATTTTCGTACGCGCTTAACGCACTCTCTTGAGGTGGCTCAAATCACGCGTGACATTTGCCGTTACCTTAATTTAGATGAGGACTTAGGTGAGTGTATTGCTTTGGCGCATGACCTAGGGCATCCACCATTTGGGCACGCAGGGGAAGATGCCTTGCATAAGGCGATGGAACCATACGGCGGTTATCGTCATAACGACCAAACTTTACGTGTTGTTGCGCAGCTTGAGCGCCGTTATGCATCTTTTGACGGTTTGAACCTCACGTGGGAATCGCGCGAAGGGATTGCTAAACATAACGGTCCTATTAAAAATGCAGATGAAGATCTATATGACGGCTTAGATCCACGTTCATACTGTGGTTTAGAAGGGCAGGTTGCAGCAATGGCAGATGATATTGCTTATAACCATCATGATATTGATGACGGTATAGGTATGGGCAACCTTACACTAAAAGATATGTGCAAAGTGCCTCATTTTAAGCGCATGCACGAAGAGGTGACGGCCTCTTATCCGAAGATTGATGATTACCGTGTTTTAAAGGAAGTGTTAAGAAGGCTTATTTCTAAGCAAGTGCGTGATCTCCTCATTACATCAAAAGCAAATATCTCTAAATCGGGTGTTACAAGCGTTGAAGATGTGCGTGCTTATGGCCAGCAGCTTATTACGTTCAGCTCTAAGGTGGAAAAAGAAACGGTAGAGCTAAAGAGTTTCTTACATGCGAACATGTATCGCCACTTTAAAGTGAACCGCAGTGCTTTTCGTGCGCATCGTATTATTGGTGATCTGTTTGACGTGTACATGAAGCACCGACGTATGTTGCCAGCCCACATCCAAGAATTTTTACCGAAAGATAAAAACGATAAAATGGCGAAGGCTAAGGTTGTAGCTGATTATATTAGTAGTTTAACAGATAGAAGTTGTGTGCAAGAGCACGCCCGTCTATTCGGTATTAGATAGCCATTAAAGACATTATAAAAATAGAAAATAGAAGATAACAGAATAAAATGAAGACAGATATTTACACAAATTTAAGAAAAGCTGTAGAAGTAGCTTTAAAGGAACTTAAAGCAGAAGGCTTTTTGCCAGAAGATCTAGTAACAAGCAATGTTACTGTAGAACAGCCTAAAGACATGAGCCATGGTGACTTTGCTACAAACGCAGCAATGGTGTTAGCAAAACCTGCTAAAAAAAATCCAAGGGACATTGCCACAAAGCTTGCTGAAAAATTGGCAGGTCAAGCTGGTATTGAAACGGTAGATGTTGCAGGTCCAGGATTCATTAACTTTAAAATGAAAAATGAATGCTTCCATGAGCAAATTAAAGCCATTTTAGAGCAAGGTTTAAGTTATGGTTCAAGTGAGGTTGGTGCACACGAAAAAGTTATGGTTGAATTTGTAAGTGTTAACCCAACAGGGCCGCTCCATGCAGGGCATGGGCGTGGGGCCGTTTATGGCGACGCACTTTGCCGTCTTTTAGACAAGGCTGGTTATGATGTTTATCGTGAGTATTTAATGAATGACGCTGGTGGTCAAATGCGTGTTATCGCCAAATCTGTTCACACACGTTATTTACAAAGTTACGGCAAGGACGCCATCCTTCCTGAAGGGTGTTACCCAGGTGACTATGTAAAGGATATCGCGAAAACACTTAAAGAACGTGACGGCGACAAATGGTTAAACGTGACAGACGACGAAGAAGTTTTTGTTGCGCTGCGTGGGTTCTGTGTTGAGCAATGTATGGCTATGGTGAACGATGCTGTTGTGAATGACATGGGTATTAAATTTGATAATTACTTTAGTGAGTTTGATATGCACGAGCGTGGTGAAATGAAAGTCGCTATCGATAAATTGCGTGAAAAGGGTTATATCTACGAAGGTGTTTTAGCGCCACCAAAAGGTAAAATTATTGAAGATTATGAGCCAGAAGAAATGACGCTCTTTAAGGCAGAACAATTTGGTGATGACTGCGATCGTCCTGTTTACAAAAAGAATGGTGAGCCAACGTATTTTGGGGCAGATGTCGCTTATCACAATAATAAATTGGAACGCGGTTTTACGAAATTGATTAACGTTTGGGGCGCAGACCATGCTGGCGCTGTGAAGCGTTTAAAAGCTGCAGTCGGTGCTTTAACGGGTAAGAAGGACGCTATTCATATTCAGCTTATGCAAATGGTGAAACTCGAAAAAAATGGTAAGGAAGTTAAGCTTTCTAAACGTGCTGGTAATATCATTGAGGTCTCTGATGTTGTCAAAGAAGTAGGGGCAGACGCGTTCCGTTTCTTATATCTTTTCCGTAAGCATGACTCTCAATTTACGTTTGACCTTGCAAAGGCTGTTGAAAAAAACAATGAAAACCCTGTTTTTTATGTTCAATATGCACATGCACGTATCTGTTCAATATTCCGCCAACAAAAAGAACTTGGTATTGCAGACGTGGCAGGTGATGTAAACTTACAGCTGTTAGATCAGCCAGAAGAGTTGAAACTTATTAAGCAAATGTGCTTATTCCCATTGATTGTGGAAAAGTCTGCACAAAGTTTAGAACCGCACCGCATCGCATTTTATGCACATGAGTTAGCAAGTAGTTTTCATAGCTTGTATAATGCGGAGAAATTTTTACTCCCAGAAGACGTGGCATTAACACATGCACGACTAGAGTTGGTGAAAGCTGCACAAATTACACTTAAAGCATCACTTGACGTTTTAGGTGTAACTCCATTGGAACAAATGTAATTTAAGGTAATTTATTTATGAGAAAATCAACGTATTCAACATATTCAGTGTCGAACCAACGCTCTTGGTTGAAATGGGTCGGAGCCGCATTTGTATTCGGCGCATTTATTTCTTTGCTGTGGTACGCCACAAGCAATAAAAATGCTTTAATGCAAGACGAAGATGACCTTGAATTGGTCTTACCTTTAAGTGGGCCTGTTAAAGTACGTGCCGCAGATCCAGGCGGTATGGAAGTTGAAAATAGAGATAAGCAAGTATTTGATTTATTAGATAGTTCTTCAGAAGAAGGCGTGGAAGGGGAAACTCTTTGTGAAAGCGATGAAGGCGATATGGTTTGTAATAAAGTACTGCCAAAAGTAACTGCATTATCAGCGGACCCTGCGGCGGTGGCGGCGGCGGAAGCGGCGGCGAAAATGCAACCGAAAAGTGCAGATATTGCGATGTTGATTCAAGGTTATAAACCTGAAAATACGTCTGCAACGGACTCCGAAAATGTGAATTCTAACATTACTAAAAGTGAAGTTGTTTCAGTTATTCCTGTACAAAAAATGGTTATAAATAAAGAGAAATCAGCGGAACCATTTGCGAATAAGGAGAGCATTGAAGCGGAAAAGGGCGGTATAAAAACGGAAAAATCGACCCCAAAAGAGAACTTAGCGAATCAAACTGTTGCGATGCCAAAAACTACTGCTAAGTCAGAAGCAGCTAACTCAAAAGTTGTTGAGCTGCCAAAAGGTATTGAAGTTATCGCGAAGGAAAAGCTTTATACAGGTGGTGCTTGGGGTGTGCAATTGGCTTCGTATAAAAGCTTAGAAAATGCAGACACAGGTTCAAAAATTTTACTTAAAAAATTCCCTGAAATTTTAAGCCCTCTAACATACGTTACAGAGAAGGTGGATATTGAAGGTAAAGGACGTTTTTACCGCGTGCAGTTTATTGGTTTGAAAGATAAGGAATCTGCCAAAAAAGCATGTGATAGCTTGAAAGCTAAAGGGCAGGGGTGTTGGTATGTTAGCCGTTAAAAAACCGACACCTTTAATTTTAGGTTTACCTTCAGCCGTTTTAGATGAAGAAACAAAAGCGTTATTTAGATGTTTAGCGCCTGTTGGCTTTATTTTATTTAAACGTAATTGTGAAGATGCGGTTCAGCTTAAAAAACTTTGCGCTGATTTAAAAGAAGTAAGCCCTATGGCAGAGCCCCTTATTTTTATTGATCAAGAGGGTGGTCGTGTAAACCGTATTCATTGGGAAGAGTATATGGCGCCAGCGGGGCAAACCATTGGCGAACTTTTTGAGAAAAACATTGAAAAAGGCTTAAAAGCGGCTCAGCTAAATGGATATGTTTTGGCCGCGCAATTGCGTGAATATGGTATCAATGTAAATTGTTTACCGCTTGCTGATGTGGCAACAAAAGGCATGCATGATGTTATAGGTGACCGTGCATTTTCAAACAATCCAAAAACGGTGGCGGCATTATGTGCAGCAACAATTACAGGTTTATTGGCTGGCGGTGTTTGGCCTATTATTAAGCATGCGCCTGGGCATGGCCGTGCGTTAAGTGACTCCCATAAAGACTTGCCTGTGGTAGATGCTTCTATAGATGAATTGCGCACGCAAGATTTTTATCCGTTTATTATAAATAAAGAGTGCCCTTTGGTGATGACAGCGCACATACTTTATCCGCAAATTGATCCGTTAAATTGCACAACCAATTCATCTAAAATGATACATGATGTATTAAAGGGTGAGATGGGTCTAAAAGGTTTAATTGTTAGTGATGATTTGAACATGCAAGCACTTGCTGGCTCGGTACGAGTGCGTGCTGAAAAGGCGTTGAATGCAGGGTGTGATTTGTTGTTGCATTGCAGCGGTAAATTAGAAGAAATGGAAGAACTTAAAGGTTTGCGTGATATAACGCCAAGCGCTTTAACAGCTATCGAGAATTTACCACCGCTTGGAAAGCCATATGCGCACACAATTGCCGAAGCTAAATTAGAATTAAAAGAAATGTTAGGATAAAATTTTGGATTATGATTTAGCGACGATTTTACAAACAATTTCTATCTGGGGTATCCCCGTGCTATTGGCTATTACTTTACATGAGGCAGGGCATGGGTATGCGGCCTTAAGGTGTGGCGATAAAACGGCTTATATGCTGGGTCGTGTTACATTAAATCCTATTAAACATATTGACCCATTTGGTACAGTTTTATTACCGCTTGTTTTGGTTTTTAGCGGTGCACCTTTTTTAATTGGCTATGCAAAGCCTGTACCTGTTTCTTTTCGTAATTTACGTAATATACGCCGTGATAGTGTTATTGTTGCTTTTGCAGGGCCGTTTATGAACATTGTTTTGGCTGTTTTAAGTGTGGCCGTGGCGTACTTTGCAGTTTTATTGCCAGAAGGCTATGATGTTGCTTTGTATAAGATGGCTTTAGCATCTATCCAAATTAACGTTATTTTATGTATTTTTAACTTAGTGCCTATATTACCGCTGGATGGTGGACGTATTTTGGCGGCTCTATTACCAGGGCCGTTATCATACAAATTTGGACAAACGGAGCGCTATGGGTTTATTATCATTTTGATTTTAGTGTTCTCTGGGTTATTATGGCAAATTATAGGTCCTGTGATGAATGTTGTTATTTCAGCAATTTTACAGTTTATGCCTCGATAAAAGATTTAAAAAAATAAAAAATAAGGGTCTGTTTAGTTTATGAAGTCTGTTGTTATAGCCTTTTTTATGCCGCCTGGTATGAGCGTTCTTCTGGCTATTTTTGCATTTTACTTTTTAGTGTTTAAACAAAAAACAAAGCGCTCAGCCGTTTTGCTCGCCTTGGCTATCTTGTCTGGTTGGGTTTTCTCAAGCGAAGCAATGGGAAGGCTTTTAACGGTTGGGCTTATTTCTCAGGTTGAACATAGGCAGGACATCGGCATTAACGATGTTGATATGATTGTTGTTTTAACAGGTGGTATGCGTTATACAGGTAAAGAAGCTGGCTGGCTTCCTGAGATGGAAAGTTACCAACGTATGGTAACGGCACTTGAAGTGCACGGTAAAATTAATTCTAGAACACCTATTTTGATTAGTGGTGGTAAAACAGAAGGTGCACATTATCCTTCTGAGGCGGCAGTTTTGAAAGCACGTTTTGACCGAGAAAGTGCGCGCATTTTACCAATTACACTTGAAGAAATTTCTACAAATACATATGAAAATGCACTGCAAAGCGCCCATGAAATAAACAGGCGCGGTGCACATAAAGTTTTGCTTGTAACCTCTGAAGAGCATATGTTGCGTTCTTTAGCCGCATTTAGAGGGCGTGGTATTGATCCGCTGCCTTTGCGTGTCTTTACAATGGATAGGGGAGCGCTTGAATGGGATGACTTTTTACCTTCTTTTAAAGGGGTAAAAACCAATGCGAAAGCACTTTACGAACTATTTGGTATTGTTGAATATCTGATGGCAGAACGCATCCGAATGGATGATGTATTTTACGAAGTTAAATAATATAAAAAGGGATATAAAATGGGTTTTGGAGCAACTGAGTTAATTATTATTTTGGTGATTGTTCTTGTGGTATTTGGGGCTGGTAAGCTGACAAGTGTTATGGGTGATCTTGGTAAAGGTGTTAAGTCTTTTAAAGATGCAATGGATGAGGAACCTAAAAAAGAAACGGCAGTTAAAAAAGCGCCTGTGAAAAAGGCTACGACAAAGTCTACAGTCGCTAAAAAAACGGCTGCTAAAACAGCTTCAACTAAAACAGTTGCAGAGAAAAAAGCCGCTATTAAAAAAGTAGTTGCTAAAAAGGCCGCTGAAAAATCAACAACAGCAAAGCCAGGTACTGTTAAAAAGGCACCTGTTAAAAAAGCTGTAGCTAAAAAATTAGCTGCCAAAAAAGTCGCGCCAAAAACAGCAACGACAAAAACAGCAGTAGCTAAAAAACCTGTAGTGAAAAAAGTAGCGGATAAAAAGGCTGTGGCTAAAAAACCTGCGGCTAAAAAAGCTTAGTTAAGTTAGGGTAACATTCAATGTTCGGCATCGGCATTATAGAAGTATTTATCATTCTTATGGTGGCATTGTTTGTTATTGGCCCTGAAAAAATCCCTGAAGCGGCCGCGTCTGTTGGCCGCTTTATTCGTACTGTAAAACAATATATCAATGAACTTAAACGTTCTGTGCATGATCACCCTTTAAAAGGTGAGTTAATGACCGACTTACGTGACCAAAATGAGTTTGATATACCAGAACTTGATCCTGAAGATAATCACATTGAAGGTGAAGGTTTTTCCCCTAAAGATAAAGAGGTTAAGAAATGAACGAGATTTTAAAAAAACCTTTAATCTCTCATTTAATTGAACTTAGACGTCGTATGATGGTCGCTTGTTTAATTATTTTAATAGGTGCAGGGGGTTGCTATCTTTTTAAAGAACAGGTTTTCCAGTTTTTAGTTTTGCCTTTATCTGCCGCTTCTGCATCACCGCTTCAAATGATATATACAGGTGTACCCGAACTGTTTTTCACTTATTTGCGTCTTTCATTTTTTGCTGGATTGTTTGTGGCATTGCCAGTTATTCTGTGGGAAATTTGGGCATTTATAGCACCTGGACTTTATGAAAAAGAACGCCGTGTCATTGCGCCGTTTATTGCAGCCACACCCCTGCTTTTTTATACAGGTGGTGCATTTATGTATTTTGTTGTTATGCCGCTTGCGATGACCTTCTTTTTTGGGTTTCAAACTGAAACGATAACGGCACTGCCTTCTGTGAAAGAATATTTGTCATTTTTAATTAAAATGCTTTTTGCTTTTGGTTTGGCCTTTGAGTTGCCTGTGCTTCTTTTGCTTTTGATGAAATTTGGCGTGGTAAGTGTGGCGGCTGTTAAAAATTTCCGCCGTTATGCGATTGTTTGCATTTTTATCGCATCGGCCCTGTTAACTCCACCTGACCCTATATCTCAGCTGATTTTAGCGATTCCTCTTGTATTGCTTTATGAACTGTCTATTTTTATGGCAAAATTCTTAGGCATCAAAGACAAAACGCCCGCCTAAACTTCTAGTATTTTTTTAGCGTATTTGGTAGGATGCGTTATATAGAGCTCCGTATTATTTTAACGTTAAAAAGAGAATAGAAACATGCTTGATATCAAGTGGATCCGCGAAAACACTGAAACTGTTGATAAAGTGATGGTTATGCGTGGTGCAGCCCCAATTTCAGAAAAACTTGTCGTGATGGATGAAAAACGCCGTGATGTGATGGGTAAATTGCAAATTTTGCAAGCGAAGCGTAACACGCTTTCAAAAGAAATTGGTCAGGCAAAGTCCACAGGTGTTGACGCAGCACCTTTGTTTGAACAAATGAAGCAAGTAGGTCCACAGGTGAAAGACCTTGAAGACCAAGAACGTAATTTACAAGCGGAATTGAAATTATTTGTAGAAGCTTTACCAAACATGTTGGACGCTGAAGTGCCGTTGGGTAAAGACGAAGATGAAAACGTTGAAGTTAGAAAATGGGGCACCCCTAGAGAATTTAACTTTGAGCCGCAAGCGCATTATGACCTTGGTGAAAAATTAGGCCAGCTTGACTTTGAAACGGCAGCTAAAATTAGCGGTAGTCGTTTTTCTTGGTCACAAGGGGACCTTGCACGCTTGGAACGCTCACTTGCGATGTTTATGCTAGATACACACACACAGGAAAATGGTTTTACAGAAGTAAACCCACCAGTGCTTGTGACGCCTGCGTCAATGTATGGCACAGGGCAATTGCCAAAATTTGGTGACGATGCTTTTTACACGAATGATGAGCGTGATTTGATGTTGGTACCTACAGCTGAAGTACCACTGACAAATTACATGCGTGACAAAACAATTACGGAAGCCGAACTACCTTTGAAATTTTGTGCATGGACACCGTGTTTTAGAAAAGAAGCCGGTAGTGCCGGGCGTGACACACGTGGTCTTATCCGTGTGCACCAATTTAACAAAGTTGAAATGGTTCAAATTGTTCACCCAGAAAAAAGTGACGCCGCACTTTCATTTATGTTGAACTGCGCTGAAGGTATTTTACAGAAGCTGGAAATTCCGTTCCGTACGGTTATGCTTTGTAGTGGTGACATTGGTTTTTGTGCACGTAAAACATTTGACATTGAAGTGTGGTTGCCAGCGCAAGACACATACCGTGAAATTTCTTCATGCTCAAACTGTGGTGATTTTCAGGCACGCCGCATGAATGCTAAGTTTAAAGACGCAGATGGTAAAAATCAGTTTGTTCACACCTTAAATGGAAGTGGATTAGCTGTGGGACGTACACTTGTAGCGGTGATGGAAAATTACCAAAACGAAGACGGCTCTATTACAATACCAACAGTTTTACAGCCTTACATGGGCGGTAAAAAAGTAATTGAGGCTGTTAAGTAATTTATGAACATGCAAAATGCTTCCTTCAAATTGCAAGCGGATAGGTTGATTAAAACCTTGTCCGACTTGGGTATTAAAAAAGACGTGCTTAACGTGATGGTAAAAATTCCGCGTGAAGCTTTTTTGTCGGCGGCGTTTAAAAACGAAGCTTACAATGACAGTGCTTTACCCATTGGTGAAAGCCAAACAATCTCACAGCCTAAGGTGGTGGCGCTTATGACCCACGCTTTAGATGTTCAAAAAGGGCATAAAGTTTTAGAAATTGGTACAGGCTGTGGTTATCAAACCGCTGTACTTTGTAAATTAGCACGCCGTGTTTTTACGATAGAGCGTTTTGCCAGTTTAAAAAATGGTGCTGAAAAGCGTTTGCATGGATTGGCAATTAGTAATTTTGTAACGCAAGTGGGCGATGGTTCACTTGGTTGGCCAATGCAGGCACCATTTGACCGCATTATGGTAACAGCTGCTTCGCCTGAAGCGCCTAAAGCATTGCTTGATCAATTGGGTGAAAATGGCGTAATGGTTATTCCTATTGGTAAGCAAGAGGACGAATATCAAAAATTGATGCGTTATTACCGCCGCTCTGATGGTACGATTGGTGAATATTATTTAGGCGATGTACGTTTTGTACCGCTTGTAGGGGCACAGGGCGTGCCAGAGCAAGAAGCTTGCTAAATTTTTAAGGGGTGAAATACATGTTACAGAACTTATATAATAAAATATTGAGATATGCAGACCATCCACATGCTGAATGGGTGTTGTTTTTTGTAGCGTTTGTTGAATCATCCTTTTTCCCTATTCCGCCTGACGTTTTGTTGATTCCGATGGTTATTGTAAACTTTGACCGTGCTTTTCGATATGCCTTTATTTGTACAGCTGGTTCTGTGCTTGGTGGTATTGCAGGTTATGCGCTTGGTTACTTTTTCTTCGACAGTATTGGTGCGGCGATTATCGACTTTTATGGTGCGGGTGAAAAATTTGCATCATTCCAAGGTTGGTATGCTAAATATGACGTTTACATTATTGCCATGGCTGGTATTACACCAATTCCATACAAAATTGTAACCATCGCCAGTGGTTTGTTGAATGCGAACTTTGTAAACTTTGTGTTAGCTTCGGTTGTTGCAAGGTTTATCCGCTTCTTCCTTATTTCATGGCTTTTATGGCGTGGGGGCCCTTCACTAAAAGGGTGGATTGAAAATAACTTATACCCAATTACAATGGCGGCGGGTGTTGCGTTTATTCTTATTGTTGTGTTGTTTAAAGTTTTATTTGGAGGTTAATTATATGTTACGTTCTGCTTTTTCATTAACGCTTATTGCTGTAGCTTTGTCTGCTTGTGGTAAGCAAGCGCCTGTGGCTGTTATCGATGGTTATAGCAAGCAACGTGTGCCTTATGAAAATACATATGTTGACCCTGCTGATCGTGCATTTGATATGCAAAGTCAGGCCATTGTTGGCTTTCAACAAGAGGAGCGTTACTATGTTCATGGTGGTGACAAGTTGGATCAAATTTCTAAACATTTTGGTGTGCGTGAAAGCGCTATTTTAGCACGCAACAATATTGCAAATGCTGATTCTATGCCTGTGGGAGAATACATTGTTATCCCTTCACCTAATTGGCAGGCTGAAAATATGGGTTCCACTGTAGGGTCTTCTTACAGGTTGACGGATCAATACGGCGCACAAAAGGCAGGAAGTTCTTCTGTGCCTAATGAAGGGGTTTCTTATGATGAAGTTTCTTCTGATTTAGTGACTAAACCTGTTCGCCAAGTTAACCTTATGCGCCAGCATACCTTACAGCCTGGTGAAAATATCTTCCGTGTGGCGATGAAGTATAATGTTTCGCAATTTGATATTTTAGCGGCGAATCAAATTAGAAACCCGGCAGACCTTAAAGCAGGTATGGTACTTAATATTCCACAAGCAGGGGACGTTGTGACAGGGCGCGACGACTACCGTTATTTAGCTGATCAAGGAGTGGAGGTGCCTGTTCAACAAGCTGTACCTACAAAGCCTGTCGCTATTCAAAAAATGCAAGTGAATGATACTTCTTCAAATGCAACGACTGCGCCCACGGGGCAGGTTCAAGCTGTGGCAGAAACAAATTACTATGCTGACTTAACACGTAAATATGGTAATAAATCTGTTTCGACTAAGGGGATGATATGGCCAGCTGATGGTAAAGTATTAAAAACTTTTGGTAATAAAGGTGGTGGCGTCAGTCATTCGGGTATTAACATTGCCCTTTCAAAAGATGCGCCAATTTATGCGGCGGACACAGGCACGGTTATTTACGCTGATAATGGACTGGAACTTTATGGGAATCTTGTGCTTATCCAGCATAAAAGTGGTTACGTAACAGCTTATGCACATAACAGTAAAAATATTGTAAAGCGTCATGACAAAGTTCAAAAGGGGCAGTTGATCGCCTTTGCAGGGAATACGGGCAATGTGAAAGAGACGCAGCTTCACTTTGAAGTGCGTAAAAATGCACAGGCGATGGATCCGATGAAGGTTCTACCGCGCAAGTAAATGTGTTTAAAAATACAAAAAACCTCCTAGCATGGGAGGTTTTTTTAATTGTTTGTAAGTGTTGGTGTTTCCATATTTTAACCGTTTGAGGTGTTTTTTTCGCCGAGAAAAATAAAGCTGTTACTTTCATGCCTGCATTTTAGGCATTGCTTTTGCATTATTATAGGATGAAGCAGTAAAAGCTTATGATAATCAAGTGTTTTTTGCTTGTGTTATTACAGCCACATCTACTATTTGTAGTGCCCCACATGCGTTGACATTGCTTGAAAAAAGCATAATACTTATATGAGAGGGTGAAAAAGCCCGTACTTTGATGTACAATTGTTTAAAATAATTTAATAAAGGATGCTTTATGACACGCATTTCTGATACAGACACAACGAATAACGGCACTTTGTATTGCTCGTTTTGTGGTAAAAGCCAGCATGAGGTACGTAAGCTTATTGCGGGACCAACTGTTTTCGTGTGCGACGAATGTGTACGTTTGTGCATGGATATTATCCGTGAAGAAGAGCAAGCTGGCCCACTCGGTGGCGAAAAAGACGGTATTCCAACACCAAAAAGCATTAAGGAAACGCTTGATGAGTATGTTATTGGACAAGAAACAGCGAAACGCGTTTTAGCTGTAGCTGTACATAACCACTACAAACGTTTAGAGCACATTGAAAGTGAAATTAGCGACGTTGAAGTTTCTAAATCCAACATCATGCTTATTGGCCCAACTGGTTGTGGTAAAACATTGCTCGCTTCAACATTGGCACGTACTTTAGATGTACCATTTACAGTGGCGGATGCAACAACTCTTACAGAAGCTGGTTACGTTGGTGAAGATGTTGAAAATATCATTCTGAAGTTATTGCAGTCTGCTGATTATAATGTAGAACGTGCACAGCGCGGTATTATTTACATTGATGAGATTGATAAAATTACACGTAAATCTGAAAACCCATCTATCACACGTGATGTGTCGGGTGAGGGTGTTCAGCAGGCGCTTCTTAAAATTATTGAGGGAACTGTCGCTTCTGTTCCACCTCAAGGTGGTCGCAAACACCCGCAGCAAGAATTTTTACAAGTTGATACATCAAATATCCTTGTAATTTGTGGCGGTGCTTTTGCTGGGCTTGATAAAGTTATTTCACAGCGTATGCGTAAAAAATCTATCGGATTTAATGCTGAAATTTCAAGTAAAGATGAAAAAAATGTGGGTGAATGGTTAGCTTTAGTTGAGCCTCAAGATTTACATCAATTTGGCCTTATTCCTGAATTTGTAGGTCGCTTACCTGTTATAGCCACACTCGAAGACTTAGATGTGCCGGCTTTGGTTCAAATTTTAAAAGAACCTAAAAACGCACTTACAAAGCAGTATCAAGAACTGTTTAGCATGGATAACTGTAAACTTACATTTACAGAAGATGCGCTTCAAGCAATTGCTACACGTGCTGTTGAACGTAAGACAGGTGCGCGTGGGTTACGTGCAATCCTCGAAGGTATTTTGTTGGACACAATGTTTGAATTACCTTCTGCTGAAAATGTAGAAGAAGTTGTGGTCAACGCAGAAGTGGTTGAAGGGAAAGCTATTCCTTTAATGATTTATAGCGATGCAAAAGAAAAAGATGCGGATGCAGGCTAGTAAGTAAATAAAAGCTGTGCTGTAATGGTATAGCTCGATGCGGAAACTTTAAAATAAATAAAACTGGGAAATAAACCAATGTCAGAAAAAAAACTTAGTCCAGATACAGTGCTTCCGATATTACCACTGCGTAATATCGTCGTGTTCCCAAACATGATTGTTCCACTTTTTGTTGGACGCGATAAAAGTGTTGCCGCTTTAGAAGATATTATGAGTAATGATAAGCAGATTTTGCTTGTAGCACAAAAAGACGAAAGCCTTGATGATCCTTCTGTGGATGATTTTTACCGTATCGGTTGCGTAGGTAACGTGCTTCAAATGCTTAAACTGCCAGACGGTACTGTTAAGGTGCTTGTTGAAGGTGGCGAACGTGTTCGTTTTATTGATGTTGAAGATACAGGCGATATGTTTACTGCCCGTGTTGAGTATGTAACAGAACGTGAAGGCGGCGCTCAAGAAGTTGAAGCTTTGGTACGTGCTGTTGTTGCAGAATTCGAAGAGTATGTGAAACTTAACAAAAAGATTCCACCTGAAGTTCTTGTAAGCATTGCTGCGATTGATGAGCCATCACGCTTGGCTGATACTATCGCTTCACACCTCAACTTGAAAATTGAAGAAAAACAAGAACTACTCGGTATGGACCTTGTAGATGACCGTTTGGAAAAACTATACCAATTGATGGAAAATGAAATTGGTGTGCTACAAGTTGAAAAACGTATCCGTAGCCGTGTTAAGCGCCAAATGGAAAAAACACAACGTGAGTACTATTTGAATGAGCAAATGAAAGCTATTCAAAAAGAACTTGGTGAAGGCGAAGATGGTGGAGACTTAGAAGAGTACGAGAAAAAAATCTCTGAACTTAAGCTAAGTGATGAAGCTAAAGAAAAAGCTGAAACTGAACTTAAAAAATTGAAGATGATGAGCCCAATGTCTGCTGAGGCAACTGTTGTGCGTAATTATCTTGATATTTTACTGGGTATGCCTTGGCAACAAAAAACACGTATCAAAAAAGACCTAAACTTTGCTGAAAACGTTTTAGATGAAGATCACTACGGCTTAGAAAAAGTTAAAGAGCGTATTATTGAACACTTAGCTGTTCAACAACGTGTTAAAAAATTAAAAGGTCCTATCCTTTGTTTAGTCGGTCCTCCTGGTGTTGGTAAAACATCTTTGGCGAAGTCTATTGCGCGTTCAACAGGACGTAAATATATTCGTATGGCTTTAGGTGGTGTACGTGATGAAGCGGAAATTCGCGGTCACCGTCGTACTTACATCGGCGCACTTCCAGGTAAGATTGTACAAGGTCTTAAAAAAGCTGAATCATGTAACCCATTATTCCTTCTAGATGAGATAGATAAAATTGGTTCTGATTCTCGTGGCGATCCTTCCTCTGCTTTGTTAGAAGTGCTAGATCCATCACAAAACAGCACATTTAGTGACCACTACTTAGAAGTAGACTTTGATCTAAGTGATGTGATGTTTATTTGCACAGCAAACTCACTTAACATTCAAGGTCCACTACGTGACCGTATGGAAATTATTCACCTTGCTGGTTACACAGAAGATGAAAAAGTAGAAATTGCAAAACGTCACCTTATTGAAAAGAACATGAAAGATAATGGTCTTAAAAAAGGTGAATTGGTTGTAAAAGATGAAGTGATTCACGATATTATTCGCTACTACACAAGAGAAGCTGGTGTGCGTAATCTTGAACAAAAGATTTCAGGCTTATGCCGTAAGGCTGTTAAGAAACTTATTTCTGAGAATGCGGGTAAAAACCCAGATTCTAAGAAAGGTTCTAAAAAAGCAAGTATTACAATTACAAGCAAAAACTTGAACGAGTTCTTAGGTGTGCGCCAATACGACTTTGGTAAGCGTGAGAAAAAAGATCAAGTAGGTGTTGTAACTGGCTTGGCTTGGACTTCTGTTGGTGGTGATACTTTACCAATTGAAGCCGTTGTTCTTGACGGTAAAGGTCAAATGAAGACAACTGGTAAACTTGGCGATGTTATGACTGAATCAATTCAAGCGGCTGCTTCTTACGTGCGTTCACGTTGGGAAGACTTTGGTTTGGAAAAAGACTACTACATGAAAAAAGATATCCACATTCACGTACCAGATGGTGCAACACCTAAAGATGGTCCTTCTGCAGGTATTGGTATGGTAACGGCTTTAGTGAGTGCGTTAACAGGTAACCCTGTACGTAATGAAATTGCTATGACAGGTGAAGTTTCACTACGTGGTCACGTGATGCCGATTGGTGGATTGAAAGAAAAACTTTTAGCTGCGCACCGTGCAGGTATTAGTAAAGTTATCATTCCAATGGAAAATAAGAAAGACTTGGAAGATATCCCTAAAAACGTTCTTGATGGTTTAGAAATTGTGCCTCTTGAGTATGTGGGCGATGTTTTAAAACATGCATTAAAATTAGATGTTGCTGAGCAAAAGAAAAAGCTTGTAAAAGAGCAAAAGGCTTTTGCTAAGAAACAAGCTGACGACGCAAAAGTTGTTTCGCACTAATCTTCACTTAGATAAAAAAGAGGTCTTTTACAGGCCTCTTTTTTTTGTGAGTTATTCTTGATGTGTATGCATAGTTTTAATTTGTGTGCTAACGCGTTGTTGACACATTTTTTTATATTTTCAGGATAAGCAAGGGAGATATATTGCATGATTTTTAGAAGTATTTGCTCTGTTATTTGAAAGTATATGCTTGTGTTTATTAAGGCTGACAGTAGGTTTGAGGTGAAAATGCACCAATAAATCGTACACAATCTTAAAAAAGTGAAAAAAAATGAAAAAAGTTTAAAAACCGCAGAAAACAGCCACTTTGCATAAGTCGTTGAAATATATAAGATTTGCTTTGATGTTTCAAAAAATACCAAAGAAATCAAGGGGAAAAGTTATATAAATTAAACATTTAGGTGCTTGACACGGGAAGCGCTAAGCGGTTTAATTTCTATCAACAAGAGCGATATATAAAAATATCGCCACCTAAGTCGGATAGGGCCAACTTAGGAAAAAAAATTCTATTTAAGGATAAAGCTCGTGAACAAAAATGATCTTATTGCATTCGTAGCAGATAACGCTGACATGACTAAAACAGATGCTGCTAAAGCTGTAGACGGCGTATTTGACGCTATTACTTCAACTCTACAAGGTGGTAACGAAGTTCGCCTAACTGGTTTTGGTACATTCTCTGTATCAGCTCGTAAAGCTACTACAGGCCGTAACCCACGTACAGGTGAAGCTATCCAAATTAAAGCTTCTAACCAGCCTAAGTTCAAAGCTGGTAAAGGTCTACGTGAAGCTGTAAACTAAACCGTTTATAACTTTTCGTTGCTTTTATAAGTAATGATTTTAAAAAGCCCGCTTTAAGCGGGTTTTTTGTTTGAAGCAGGGCACACGAGACTGTTTTTATACACACGTGAAAAATATTGGCCTAGATATATATAAATATACATACTGTAGCAGTAGGCTAACCTTATCTGTGTACTTTATTTTTGGGGTTTAAAAAGGTAAATTTTATTTTAAAGGTCCCAGCCAAGTTTTGTACGGATAAGGTCGAAGAAATTTCTTTCGTCATTGTGGAGTAGGCGTAAGCTGTGAGGGCTTTTGGTAAGTGTCACTACATCACCTTCCTCTAGCACCATGTTACGTCTCCCATCAAGGCTCAGGTGTCCAACATCTGTTTCAAGTGTGATGCGTAAGTCCTTTGGTGGAATGACGATAGGCTTGAAAGAAAGCTTGCTTGGGCAAATTGGTGAAAGTATTAAAGCATCTAAAGTTGGATAAACAATAGGCCCATTGGCACTTAAGTTGTAAGCTGTAGAGCCTGTTGGCGTTGCGATGATAAGGCCATCTGCACGTGTTTTATTGGTCACTTGTTTGTCACCGGCTTGCACACTAAAAGAAACCATTTTTTCATCACTGTTACGTTGTATGATAGCGTCATTCATGATAGGCCTCTCTTCAATAAATTTCTTGCCGCGACGTTCAACGCTCACTAAGAAATAAGGTCGAGATTCCTCGATTTTTTCTCCGCTCAAAATACGACCTATATGCTGTGTCGCATTCTCAGCTTCTGTTTCTGTTAAAAACCCTAGGTTGCCTAGATTGACACCTGTAATAGGACAAGGTTTTCCATGTATATAACGTACAGCACTTAAAAAGGTTCCATCACCACCTAAAACAATAACGAGGTTTTTTTCTGTTGGCACTTCATAAGCGTCTACAATATCAATGCCCTTAATCCTAGGTGCATTTTTAAAATAACCCTTTGGGCTTTGCGCTATGATGGGTTGCACGCCTTTTTTGAGTAAAAATGAACAGAGATGCTCGGTGATTTCATTGTTGCCATCTGTAAATGGTTTTACAAAAATGGTTGCCGTTTTAAAATCTTTGCTCATGTTTTTTATTACTCTGCCTAATTGTTTGTTATTTAAGTCTTGCATCTATAGACTTTAAAGGGGTCTTGATGTATTGTATAGCAAATTTTAATATAAGAATAAATTTAAGGAAAAATTAAATGTTTATTTCTGAAGCGCAGGCTCAAGTTCAAGGCGCAGCAGCAGCTGCAGGTGATGGTACAAGTTCTATGATTATGATTGGTGTTATGTTTTTGGTGATGTGGTTATTTATTCTACGTCCACAATCTAAGCGCCAGCAAGAGCACACATCACTTATTACAGGTCTTAGCCGCGGCGATAAAATTGTAACCGATAGCGGTATTTACGCTGTGATTACAAAAGTGGTTGATGAAAGTATTTTGGAAGTTGAAATTGCAGCTGATGTTAAAATACGCATTGTACGTAATGCTGTTTCTGCTGTTTTAGATGCAAAGCCTACAAAAACAAAGGCTGACACAACCAGTACAAAGTCAAAAACTAAAACTGCTAAGAAAACAACGAAGAAGAAAGCAGCCTAATGTTACAATTTTCATTTATGAAAAAGCTTGCAATTTTTGCCGTGTTATTGGCTTCATTGTACTATGCTTTACCAAACGTGCTTTCTAAAGAAACGCGGGAGAATTTACCATCATGGATGAGTAAAGAAACTGTAAACTTAGGTTTAGACCTTCAAGGCGGGTCGCACATGGTTCTGCAAGTGGACGTAAACGCTGTTTTTGAACATGCTTACGAAAACTTAGAAGATGAAGTGCGTAATGCGTTAATGGATTATGAAGATGATAAAATTCGTTTTCGTAATTTAAGTGCTCAAGCACAAAGCGTTAACTTTACATTGTTAGATGCAGCACAATCTCAAAAAGCGCTTGAAATTTTAAATGAAGCGATTTCAGGTGTGGATATTGCGAGCGCTGATGGTAATTTCTCACTACAGTTTACAGAGGCAAAAAAGGTTCTTATGCGCCGTGTAGCTTTAGGTCAAACGCTTGAGATTTTACGCTCACGTGTGGACGAATTTGGTGTGGCCGAACCTGCGATTCAACGCCAGGGTGAAGACCGTATTATTATTGAACTTCCTGGTATTGACGATGTTGAACGCGCTAAATCTATTATTGGTCGTACAGCTTTGCTAACATTCCATATGGTTGATGACCGTGATCCGACGCCTTATGTAAACCGCCGTGCACCTGCTGGCTATGTTGTTATGTACGAAAAGTCAACATCTCCAAATGGGGGTGAAGTGAAAATTCCATATCTTCTTAAAAAGCGTGCTTCTTTAACGGGTGAAAACTTGGCAGATGCTTCTAGTGGATTTGACCAGCAAGGTAATAATGCGGTTCAAATTTCATTTGATGCAAAAGGTACAAGGCAATTTGCAAAGTTGACAACTTCTTTTGTGGGCAAACGCATGGCCATTGTTCTTGATGGTCAAGTTTACAGTGCCCCAGTTTTACGTGAACCTATTTTAGGTGGTAGTGCAAGTATCACAGGTCGTTTTAGTTCAAGCGAAGCGCAGGACCTTGCAATGATACTTCGTGCGGGTGCTTTACCTGCACCTGTTAAGTTTGCAGAAGAGCGCTCAATTGGTCCTTCTTTAGGGGCTGATAGTGTTGCAGCAGGCCAAACAGCTATTTTGATTGGCTTTATTGGCGTGATGATTCTTATGCTTGTCTTTTATAGAGGTTTTGGTATTGCGGCTAACGTGGCACTTTTATGTAATGTTGTTCTAATTGTCGGCTTTATGAGCTTGATTGGCGCAACTATGACACTGCCTGGTATGGCTGGTATTGTTTTAACGATTGGTATGGCGGTTGACGCTAACGTACTTATTTTTGAACGTATTCGTGAAGAGTACTCCGTTGGTAAAAAATCAGTTGCACGCGCGCTGGACGAAGGCTTTAAGTCGGCTTCTAATACAATTGTAGATGCGAACGTGACAACGCTTATTGCAGCAGTTGTGTTGTTCGTTTTAGGCTCTGGCCCTATTAAAGGCTTCGCTTTAACTCTAAGTGTTGGTATTGCTAGCTCTATGTTTACAGCTATTATGGTAACAAGACTTATTTTAACAACTTGGGTGCTTAAAAAGCAGCCTAAAACATTAGCGGTATAGAAAGGTTGATAAGATGATTTTAAAACTTATTCCAAAAGAAACGCATGTTGATTTTTTATCTAAAAGAAAAATTTGTATGGCGTTATCAGCGGGGTTTTTAATTGCAACTGTTACCTTACTTAGTACAGTTGGCTTAAATTGGGGTATTGACTTTTCTGGCGGTAGCTTAGTTCAAATTCAAACAGAAAAAAATGTACCAATAGCACAAATGCGTCAAGCGATTAAAGACGCTGGCATTGACGGTGCAACATTACAAGAGTTTGATGGTAGTGAAGGTGAGCTTTTGGTGCGTGTACCAGAAAAGGATAAAGAAAATGCAAATGCGAGCGTGACAGCGCAAGCGGTTGCGGCAGCTTTAAGCCCTTTGGTGGGCGCTGTTGATATTCGTCGTGTAGAATTTGTTGGTCCTCAAATTGGTGATGAGTTAAGAACACAAGGTCTTTTGGCGCTTATATTTTCAATGGTAGCTATTCTTATTTATATTTCTATTAGATTTGAAATGCGTTATGCCCTTGGTGCTATTGTTGCCTTGTTACATGATATTATCCTGACAGTTGGTATTTTTTCATTACTACAAAAAGAGGTGACAATGACAGTTCTTGCAGCGTTGCTTACCATTGTTGGTTATTCATTAAATGATACGATTGTTGTGTTTGACCGTGTACGTGAAAATATCAATAAGCATGGTAAAATGTCATTTAAAGATGTTTTGAACCTTAGCGTCAATGAGATGCTAAACCGCACATTAATGACATCTTTAACCACATTAGCTGTGCTCCTTGCACTGTTTTTATTTGGTGGTGGTGTTATTCACGACTTTGCTTTTACTTTAATGTTTGGTGTTATTGTGGGAACATACTCTTCTGTGTTTGTTGCAGCACCGACGGTTCTTTCTATGGAAGCGTATTACAAGCGCATGAAGAAGGATGAAGAAAAAATGCAAAAGAATTTTATGTCAAAACCTGACTAAATAAACCTTAATATAAAAAAAGGAAACTAATAATGACTTATACAGTAAGAGAAGAACTAAAGCCTTCAGGTTTAAACGGTATTTCTGACGATCAAATTAATGATCACTGGAATTTGTACGCAGCCTATGTTGCGCAAAGTAATGCACTTAAAAAGCAGCTTGCTGATTTACGTGCAGAAGGTAAGGGGGCTACTCCTGAATATATGGATCGCCGCCGTCGTTTTGGTTTTGAATTTAATGGCATGGTATTGCATGAATACTACTTTGGTAACTTGTCTTCAAATGTTCAGTTAGATGAAGGTTCTACCTTTGCGCAAGCTTTAGTTAAGCAATTTGGTAGCATTGATGCTTGGAAAGAAGATTTTGCAAATACAGGTAAAAGCCGTGGTATTGGCTGGGCAATTTGCATGATGGATCCACTTACAGGTGACATTAACAACCACTTTGTACAGCTACACGAAGATGGTAATGTTGCTGGCTATCACCCTGTTGTTGTGATGGATGTTTGGGAACATGCTTATATGGTTGACCACAAGGCAGGTGGGCGCCCTAACTACATCAATGCATTTATGTCTAATGTGAACTGGGATGTGGCTCAGAAACGTTATGATGAAGTGCTAGAAAAATCGACATCTAAGCGCTACTCAGCATAAATCTTGGTTAATCTACCGCTTATAAAAAGCCTCCATGTGGGGGCTTTTATCTATACAACATATGCATAATATAAATCCTCATTCACCCGTTTTGGACGAGTTTATAGAAGGGATGTTTGTCACGATAGATCAAAAAGCAATTTTTTAGCATATTTGGTATAGAGGCGTTTAAGTTTATGGATAATGGTCGACACATAAATTACGATATAACATATTTGTATTCTTATTAAATTTCCTGTACATTAGAGCGTAATAAATTGAATTAATAATAATTGCGAACTTATGAAAAAAATTACTACGCTAGCACTCACCGTCGGTTTATTGTTGCCATTGCAAAGTTTTGCTTTGGATAAAGACGTTGATATGGAAATTCGCCGTGTTGAGCAACGTATGATGCGTATGCATGAAACGAACCAACAGCTCTTAAAAGATGTACGCCAGTTGCAGCGTGATAACGATGTTTTAACAAAACAGGTTGACGATATGTCGACTAAGTATGACGCATTAAACGACCAGGTTTTAAAATTACGTAATGTCGACATTGCCAATTTACGTGCAGGTCAAAAAGGGCTTTATGACCAAATTCCATTGTTTACATGGGGTGAAGACACAGAAGACTGTGCTGACATTGAAACAAAACACCAACAAACAAATATTGTTAAAAGTGCCGATGGTAGCCAGTCTATGCGTTACTTGTGCTTTGATGGTAAAGCTGTTCACTTAGGTACAGAATATCACGGTGTACCAAAATAATATTATAATAAATTTCAAAGGGTAAATTTTTATGTGTAAATTTTTCAAAGAAGCAAAATGTTTATATTCACAAGCATTTTACTATGCTGTTGTTTATTTAGTGCTTGTTTTACTTGCTTTTGGGCTTGGCTTTTTAAATAATTATTTTGGTTGGGATTTTGAAATTTTAAATATTATTGGTTTTGTTTCTTTGGTCTTTCCAACGGTACCGTTCCAAGAATTACTTCTATCTCAAAACCTTGTACTTACAGCTGGGGATATGACTATTCCAAGTGATGGCGGTTTGTTGTTAGCACACGGTATTTGGTTTGCATTCTTCTATTTTACATATTTAAGCTTTTTATTGCTGAAGAAGAAATATTGCCCAAAGGCTAAATAATTAAAAACCCTCGTATGAGGGTTTTATTTTGCAATAAAAATGGTTTTGTCTTTACCTGTTTCGCCTTTTACAATGCTAATTTTACTTTTAGCAATATTTAGTTCTTTTGAAAGCAGGACTATAACAGCTTTGTTGGCTTTGCCACTTTCTGGCACAGTTGTCACGTAAACACGCATAATGTCACCGTCCATTTTTATAGCATTACGCGACGCGTTTGGTGTAACACGGATGTTAAATGGATTGGTAAGTGCAGATATATCCACTATGCTTGACGGTTCCAAACACGTGTTTTGTTATGTTCGTGTTTTTGACGCACAGCGTCTTCTATATCAACGCCACATAAATTTGCAACCTGTGTTAAATAAATTAATACGTCTGCTACTTCTTCACCTATGCCGCCCACGTGTGAGTTTGGGTCAATGCATGAGCCTTTACGGTTTTTTCTAACAGCTTTAACCAACTCTCCCATTTCTTCCATCATAAGCACAAGCTCTACATATGGGTCTTCTTGGTAAAAACCAAAATCTTTTTTCATATTCATAACAAAGTTTTGAAGGTCTTTTAAGTCGGCTCCATCTTTAAGTTCTGCGGGCATTATATTACTTTCTTTTGTTTATGCTTGAGTAATAATTCATTTAAATAATAACCGGTATGGCTACCTTTAACCTTAGCCACTTCTTCAGGAGTACCTGTAGCAACAATTTCACCGCCACCGTCGCCACCTTCAGGGCCCACGTCAATAATGTGGTCGGCTGTTTTAATAACATCTAAATTGTGTTCAATAATCACCATGGTGTTGCCTTCGTTTACAAGGCGGTGTAAAACTTTCAGCAACATTTCAATGTCGGCAAAATGAAGACCTGTGGTTGGCTCGTCTAATATATACAAGGTTTTTCCTGTACTACGCTTTGAAAGCTCTTTAGAAAGCTTAATACGCTGTGCTTCACCACCACTTAAGGTGGTTGCGCTTTGCCCAAGGCGTATATAGCTTAGCCCTACGTCCATAAGCGTCTGCAAACGTTTGTGAATAAGTGGCACGCCTTTAAAAAATTCACAGGCTTCTTCAACGGTCATATCTAAAATATCGGCGATAGACTTGAACTTGTATTTTACTTCTAAAGTTTCACGGTTGAAACGGGCACCCTTACAAACATCACAAGGAACAAAAACGTCAGGCAGGAAGTGCATTTCAACGCGAATAAGTCCATCACCTTGACAGGCTTCACAGCGACCGCCTTTAACGTTAAAACTAAAACGACCTGCCTTGTAACCACGTTGTTGCGCGTCTGGTAGTTTTGCAAACCAGTCACGAATAGGGCTCATAATACCTGTGTATGTAGCAGGGTTACTGCGTGGTGTACGCCCAATAGCGCTTTGGTCAATGTTGACTATTTTATCAATATTTTCTAATCCTTTAACCGCCTTATGTGGCGCAGGAACTTCTTTGTTATTATTAAGTTTACGAGCAACAGCCTTGGTAAGTGTTTGCATAACAAGTGTGCTTTTACCGCTGCCACTGACACCTGTAACACAGGTCATAATGTTTAACGGAAATTTAGCAGTTACGTTGTTGAGGTTGTTACCCGTAGCTTCTTCAACTGTAATATATTTAGTTGCTTTACGGCGTTTACTTGGCACGCTAATTTCACGTTTGCCGTTTAAAAATTGTGCCGTAATGGATTTTTCGCTTTTTAAAATATCATCAAGCGTGCCTTGAGCAATAATTTCGCCGCCGTGTTCACCAGCGCCTGGGCCCATATCCACAATAAAGTCAGCATGACGAATAGCGTCTTCGTCGTGCTCAACAACTAAAATGGTATTGTCGAGGTCTCGTAATTGAATGAGGGATTCGAGCAATCTATCGTTATCACGTTGGTGTAAACCAATAGAAGGCTCATCAAGTACATACATAACACCCGTTAAACCGCTACCGATTTGTGAGGCAAGGCGAATACGCTGTGATTCACCACCACTTAGTGTACCTGCCATGCGAGAAAGTGTTAAATATTGCAAGCCGACGTGTTTTAAAAATGAAAGTCTTGCGACCACTTCTTTGAGTATAGGTTCGGCAATAACCGCTCGGCTACCCGTTAAATGGCTTTGCAATTCTGTATGGTGTTTTAAAGAGTGTTCAATAGAAAGACCGCAGACTTCAGTGATATTTAATCCTTTAACCTTCACCGAAAGCGCGTTTTCGTTTAATCGTCTTCCTTCACATTTAGGGCAGGGGTGACTTGCGCGGTAAGCGTTTAAGTCTTCGCGGTTCATAGGGTTTGATGACTCAAGCCAACGGCGCTGAAGGTTTGGTATAATTCCTTCATAAGTTTTGGTTGTTTGGAAGTTTGCTTTACCACCTTCAAATACAAATGGTAGCTCTTCCGTACCACTGCCATATAAAATAATTTCACGTATGTCCTGAGGAATTGCTTTAAACATCAGATTAAGGTCAAATTTGTAATGTTTAGCCAATGCTTTTGCGTAATAATTTGTAGAGCCTTCTTTCCATGGTAAAATGGCCCCGTCAACAATGGACTTATTGTGGTCAGGTACAATGAGGTCAGGGTCAAAATATACAACTTCGCCAAGTCCATCACATTCTGAACAAGCACCGTGTGGGCTGTTGAATGAAAATAGGCGCGGTTCTAAATCTGGAATAGCGTGGCTGCATATCGGGCAGCTATACTTTTCGCTAAATTTACGCGCTTCGGGCAGCTTTGTATCATCATCTTTTTTAGCAACTGGTTCAGCAAGTACCATACCGTCACTTAATTTAAGGGCTGTTTCTATGCTGTCGGCTAGCCTTGTTTGGTTTTCAGGTTTGACAGCAAGTCGGTCAATAATAATGTCAATGTCGTGCTTAATATTCTTTTCTAAAGCAGGGGCATCAGGAATACTGTAAAGCTCTCCATCAATACGTACACGGCTAAATCCTTGCTTTAACCAGTTTGACATATCTTTTTTATATTCACCTTTACGACCGCGAATAACAGGTGCAATAATTTGCAATCTGGTACCTTCTGGCCATTCGCTAATAATATCGACCATTTGGCTCACAGTTTGCGCTTCAATTTCAATATCGTGGATTGGGCAATGCGGCTTACCTGTTTGCGCATAAAGTAAACGCAAGTAGTCATAAATTTCGGTGATTGTACCAACGGTTGAACGCGGATTTTTGCTTGTTGTTTTTTGTTCAATTGAAATGGCGGGTGATAAACCGTCAATACGTTCAACATCGGGTTTACCCCCAATATTTAAAAATTGACGGGCATAAGCACTTAAACTTTCAACATAGCGCCTGTGTCCTTCTGCATAAATGGTATCGAAAGCAAGAGATGACTTACCTGAGCCCGATAATCCTGTGATAACGGTGAAGGAATTGCGCGGAATATCGATATCGACATTCTTAAGATTGTGCTCTTTTGCGCCTTTAACTGATATAAACTTAGCCAATGTTCTATGTTTCTTTCTTTAAAATGCTTGCATTGTAGAGGGTTTTTTATATAATCCATATGTTACGTAACTACTATATAGTTGTGTGGCTATAAAAATCAACCGTTCAAAGGTATTAGGAGAATAAAAATGGCTGGAAGTCTAAATAAAGTTCAAATTATTGGTAACTTGGGTCGTGACCCTGAAATTCGTTACACTGGTGACAACCGCGCCATTGCAAACCTAACTGTTGCAAGTACAGAAAGCTGGAAAGACCAGTCTGGTGAGCGACAAGAAAAAACAGAATGGCACCGTGTTGTGATGTTTGGCCCACTTGCAGAAGTAGCTGAAAAATACCTTAAAAAAGGTGACAGCGCTTACTTTGAAGGTAAGCTTCAAACGAATAAATGGCAGGACAAAGATGGTAACGAACGTTACACAACTGAAATTGTTGTAGACCGTGGCGGCCAAATGCAAATGCTAGGTAGCCGTTCAAGCGCGAGCTACGATGACAGTGAAATGGATCAAAGTACACCTGCACCTAAAAAAGCAAAAGCGACAAAGCCTGCGGCAGCAGCAGCTGATGATGCTTTCGATGATGATATTCCATTTTAAGTTAGTTGCTTAAAATAAAAAGCCTCCAATGCTAGGGGGCTTTTTTTATGCGATATATATTTATAGATGGTATGCTTTTTGCTTATATAACTATTAAATAAAAAATATAATAAGGTTATAGCTGTGAAATTTCGTTTTTTTGTCTTATGTTTTTCAATTATTTTAGCTGGCTGTAGCGCAAAAAACCAGTCCCCACTGATTGATCATGTTGAGCCAGTAGCAGAGGTAAGTGAGGATATTGATATATTCCCACCACTACTAGAAATGTTAACTTTGGGCATTGTGAATGACAAAGAGGAAGATTTAAAAGCTGACCGTAAAGCAGCAAGAGAAGCTAAATACGTGACAGACGAAAATGATGCACGTAACATTTTTGAAAAAGCGATAGGTGCTGTAACTCTTGGCCTTGTTGCTGGTAGGGAAACCAAAAAAGAGCGCGCAGCAAGATTGCTAGAAGAAGAACGCTTGAGCAAAATTTTAGTCAGCGATGCTGAAGATGATAGAAACTTTGTAGAACACGGATTTAATTTTATAACGGCAGGCGTGATAGCTGGTAAAGAAACCAAAGAGCAACGCGCTTTACGCTTACAAAAAGAAGCTGAAAGAGAAAGCAGATTTGACAAGCGTGGCATTGCAGCGAAGTCTATCGAGGTGTTTAGCTTCGGCACTATAGCACCAGGTAAGCCGGTTCCTGTTTACCCTGAAAATGCTGTGATGAAAGACCCTGTTTTAGGGCAATTTCTGTATGGTATTTCGAAATATGATGATGTTGTTGAAGTATTAGGTAAGCCTATTAAACAAATTACAAAACAAGACCAGTCACGTATGGCAATTTTTAAAGTTTATGAAGAAAAATATAAGCTTTTACCGTACTTAGGCACACCGCAAAAAGACGTTCATTTAAACTTTAATGCTCAAGGGTTGTTGGTAAAAGAATAAGTTTACAACATAAAAAAAAAGCCCCAAAAGGGCTTTTTTTTTATGTTAAAAGATATGAGGACCAGGGCCACACAAGTCTTCTGAGTCGATGTTTTTTTTGTTAGGTTTGTAATAGATATGAATTTCGTTGAGAGAATTTGGTACCAAGTCCATTAACTTTTCTAAATATAGTTCAGCCATACAAATGGCAGAGTCAGGATATATCTTAGATTTTAAAAAAATCCCTAAAAAAGTACGCTCTTCAAAGGTCTCAAAGAAGCCTGTTTCTGTTAGAAAAGCGACTATTTTATCTTGTGCGCCATAAGGGTTCACTAAATAACCTGTTTCTTGATGTGCACACTCGGGTGTAATTTCTATAATTTTAATGTGTGGATTGTCTGTTTTAAGTTGGTTACGCATTGAAACCTCCGAAAAAAAAGAAAAAAGAAAAAAGAAAATGTATTTGTGTTTAGACTTGTATACCAAAAACATAGATGTGGAACAAGATAAAAAAAGCCTCTTCTAGAGAGGCTTTTTTTCGATAAGGATAACTATATTTTAACTTTGCAATAATTTTAAAAATTTAAGTTCGATTAAACGCTGACTTGCAATAGGTTCTATATTTTTTAAAAGCGTTAAGCCTGACCATTTAAGCTCTCTTGTGTTTTGGAAAAGGTAAAAGTGAATGTTTCTAATGGTTTATTGGTACGTATGCCTTTACTCTATCTTATATATTAAATAAAAAGAAAAATCTTTAGATGTAGCGCGTTTGTATTTATGCCATGCCACAGGAAAAATATCCTTAAAACGTTTACAAATTTATATAATTTGAGATAGTATTATGACATCGATTCCTTTGTGGAATAGAGACTAATTATAACAAAAAAGAAATTTGTAAATGTCACAGTTTGATCTTATTGTCATTGGTTCGGGGCCTGCTGGTTACGTTGCCTCTATACGTGCTGCACAGCTTGGTTTAAAAACAGCAATCATTGAAAAACATACATCACTTGGAGGTACATGCTTAAATGTTGGTTGTATTCCATCTAAAGCACTTTTAGCTTCTTCTGAGAAATATGAAATGACGAAACATCACTTGGGTAGTCACGGTATTACTGTCGGGGATGTTCAGTTAGATGTTCCAACGATGATTAAGCGTAAAGATGGCGTTGTCAAGCAGATGACACAAGGCATTAATTTCTTGATGAAAAAGAATAAAGTCACAGTGATTAACGGTTGGGGTACTTTAGCAGGGCCCAATAGTGTTGTGGTTGACGGAAAAGATACTTATGAAGCAAAGAATATTTTAATTGCTACAGGTTCTGATATTATTGAACTACCTTTTGCTAAGTTTGACCACGTAAATGTTATCGATTCAACAGACGGGTTGGAATTGCAAGAAGTGCCAAAACACATGATTGTGATTGGTGCTGGTGTTATTGGTTTAGAGCTTGGTTCTGTTTGGCGCAGGTTAGGCGCAAAAGTTTCTATTATTGATATTGCTGACCGTCCTTTAGCGGTTATGGATAGCGACCTTGGTAAAGAAGCTCTGAAGCTTTTTACAAAACAAGGGATTGAATTTTATCTTGATTCTAAAGTGGCTGATGTTAAAACAGTTGATGGAAATACAACTGTAAGCTTTACAAATAAAGCTGGCGAATTACAAACCCTAGAAGGTGACAAAGTACTTGTAGCTGTAGGGCGTAAAGCCAATACAGCAAACATGGACCTAGATAAGGTTGGTGTTAAAGCTGACGAGCGGGGCGTTATTCAAATTAACGAACATTACCAAACATCTGTGCCTTCTATTTATGCCGTTGGTGACTGTGTACCAGGGCCAATGCTTGCGCACAAGGGTGAAGAAGAGGGGGTTGCCTGTGTTGAAATGATAGCTGGACAAAAACCTCACGTAAATTATGACTGTATTCCAAACGTAGTTTATACAGACCCTGAAGTTTCAGGCGTAGGTAAAACTGAAGATGAATTAAAAGCTGCTGGAACTGCATATAATGTTGGTAAGTTTCCTTATGTTGGAAATGGCCGTGCGGTAGCGATGGCGGAAGCAAATGGCTTTGTTAAAATTTTAGCCGACAAAAAAACAGACAAAGTTTTAGGGGTGCACATTATTGGGCACAACTCATCGGAAATGATACATGAGGCTGTCGCTGTTATGGAATTTGGTGGTAGTGCTGAAGATATTGCACGCATGGTACATGCCCACCCAACAATGAGTGAGGCAACAAAAGAAGCCGCTCTTGCTGTTGATGGTAGAGCTATACATGCCTAAATATACACCTGAACAAATAGAAGAGATCCTAGCTGGTGAAAGTTGGCTAGGATTTTCTATGGATAGACTACGTGAATTAGAAACATCGATTAAAGAATATGTCGACGATGGTTATGGTTTAATGGGTGCTGAATACGCAAGTGTTTTTGATGAATTGAGTGATGTGTCTAAAAATCAAATTGAATATTTTACATCTAAAGTTTATGAAAGTGACCCCGCAAAACATCGTTATCAAGTTTTGGATGTTGGTGCAGGTCATGGTACAAGGGCTGTTCATTTGGCAGCACAGGATAAAGTGAATTTAAAGGCAATAGAACTTTCTGATTATTTTTATGCACGCCACTTGCTAGAGCTTGAGAAAGAAGGTTTACTGCCATTTGGCTGTGCTATGAAAGCAGATATGTGTGATATGCCTTTTGAAAGTGCAACCTTTGACGCTATTTACTGTAATACAGCATTGCATCACCAAGTTTATTTACCAGGAAAAAATATTGGTATTGAAAAAATAATGAGTGAATTTTCACGTGTGTTGCTAAAAGGTGGTAAGCTTTACCTATTAACATTATACGGTGACGAAACACACTTTAGATTACAGAGGTTTTTCCAATCGCTCACAGAAGAGTCAATGAAGCGGTTAGCGTCGCGCAACTCATTTAAGATTGATGAAATGAAACAAATAGAAGGTTATGGTGTTTTTGGACCTAAAACAAGATATTTAGAAGTATATTTAACTAAACGTAATGTTTAACAGTTTGTTTTTTATTGTAAATATCAGATAGATCGTGTTGGTGCATAAGGAATAAAAAAAGAAGCCCTCAAATGAGAGCTTCTTTTTATTTGGCACGATGACGTTCAGTACAGTCGATCATAAAGTTTCTAAAAACTGTACCGATCGCAGTACGTAACGCACTTATTATATAAGGGTTTTCACTGTCAAAGTTATGTTCTGCATGCTCTATTGTGACGTCACTACGTAAGTTTTGAATGTGTTTTACGAGGTTATCTGTACGTGGTTTTTTAACATAAGAGTCTGCGCCTGCACGTATAATGTGGGTTGGCGTCTCGTTATTTTGCATGTTACGGATAGAGTCAAACTTGTGATTTAATATTTCATTTACATCATCATGCGTTAAATCGGTGGCTTTATATTCACTGATTAAAAAATCATGTGCTTGATTCAGCATATTATCAAACGGCGTAATGAGTAATTGCCCGTGTAGGGGGCGATGTTTTGAAAGGTAAGTAATAATTGAAGTGCCAAGGCTTAACCCTACAGCATAAAAATTATTTAAACCAAATTCTTTCTGAACATAGTCATAGACTGTTAAAATATCTTTTTCTAGTGCTTCTGCAGAAGGTATACCTTCACTACCACGTGCTTTTTGCTCCTTTGTACCATTGTTAATACCGTAACCACGGTAGTTCACTAGGATAATGTTAAAATAATGAAACAAGCTTTCAGGGATAAATTTACGCGCCTGTTCAACATTTTGCGTTTGTCCCATAGCAAATATAATGGTGGGGGAATTGTGAATGATGGATTTACATAAAACACCGCGTAAAACAGCTTCAGGTTTCATGTTTTTGGTTTTGGTTGTTTTTGTACTTGGAATTGGTATCTCAATATTAACACGGTTGTTAAAGGTTTCGTCTACGCGCATATCGTAAGCCGCAACATCTTTGGTAGGGAAAATAAGGCGGTCTTGTAAGTAAGACGCAGCTATAAGTTTAATTTTATTAATCACCATAATAGGAACCTCGAAGGTGAAAGGTAGATAGAGCGTTCAATATAGAACGAATGAAAAAGTTTAAAGTGTGTAATATGTTGTTATTCTATGAATCCTTTTGTCATTTGTAAAGGGTTCTCTGGTGTGATAGGTGTCGACTGTGTTTTTTAAGGCATAAAATTCCTAAATTACCCATGTTCTTATGGAAATTTCACCACAATTCTTACTTTTGAGAAGATGATATATTTGAGGTAAATAAACAATTTTAGCCATAACGCCAGCCATTCCCTAAAGAATTGTGATAAACTCGGTTGCATTCATGGGCGTTCCCTCTTATAAACTATATATTGATAAATATTAAAAATTTAAATAAAAGCAAATATAAATTATATGCCGCAGTTAGAAAAAGTTATTGGTAAGAAATCTTACAAAATATCTAAAGAAGAATTAGATGCCTTTGTTGCTGATTATAATAAGGTTCATATTGACTTAGGGACAGGTGATGGTCTCTTTGCGTGGAGACTTGCCAAGGAAGAAGAAAAGACGGCTGTTATTGGCGTAGATGCTGCTCGTGAATCCTTAAAAGAAGGTAGTGCAAGAGCCGCTAAAAAACCTGCAAGGGGCGGGGCACCCAATTCTATATTTTTGTGTGCAAATGTACTGAAGCTTGATGATAGCTTTAACAATATGGCGGATGTGCTTTCTGTTAACTTTCCATGGGGAACGTTGTTACAGGCGGTAAGTATTCCATTTGATGACTTTATTGAAAAAATGGCTTGTATATTAAAGGATGGTGCAAGGTTAAACCAATACATTAACATGCATGTGTTTAATGATGAAGATCAACGTAAAGCACTTGGTTTACCTGTTTTGGATGAAGATTATCTTGCCAATATATTATTCCCTGTCTATGAAAAATTTGGCCTCGAAGTTCAGGGGCATCATTTTATTCCAGCGGGGCAAAAAACAGAAGTTGCTTCGACATGGGGTGGGCGTTTAACGCGTCGAAGTAGCAGACCAACGTTGGTATTTTCATGTATAAAAAAGGAAAGTTCTAAATAGTATGGAGTTCGGAACTTTATTTTTAGTAGGTGTACCCATTGGTAATCACGATGATATGACTTTTAGAGCGATCAATACACTTAAAATGGTGGACGTTATCGCAGCAGAAGATACAAGAAAAGCCAAGAAATTATTGGCGCACTTTTTAATTAAAGGAAAAGACACTCTTGCACACGGCAGCCATAACGAACATAGCAGTGCTAATGGTTTGGTTGCCTTGTTACAAAAGGGGCAAAATATTGCTTATATTAGCGATGCGGGTATGCCAGGTGTGAGTGACCCAGGTTACATGTTGGTGCGCGCCGCTTTGCAGGGTGGTATTGAAGTAAAAGTTATACCGGGTGTAACGGCAGCTATCACGGCTGTTTCAGTAAGCGGTATTCCAAGCGATCGGTTTACATTCCAAGGGTTCATTCCCCGTAAAAAAGGTGAGAGAGATAGATTTTTAAAATCTATTGAAACCGCAACGGAGACCCAGATATTCTATGAGGCACCACACCGCGTTGTTGAAATGATGGCGGCGTTGAAGGAGTTTTTCCCTTTAAGGGCTTGTACAATTGGGCGTGAACTTACAAAAATACACGAAGAGTTTATACGTGGCACAGTAACGGATGTTTATGAAACTTTGTTAAGCAAAGAGGCTATTCTTGGTGAATTCACTATTATTATGGGTGGACACGATGGTGAAATTGTTGTGGATATGTCTTTAGTTGATGATGAAATTTTAGCAGCACTCAAATTGGGCACACGTGCTAAAGAAATTCGTGATGAAATTTCTTTAAAAACAGGGCTTGCAAAAAAAGAAATTTATAATCGTATTTTAGCCCTAAAAGATAATTTTTCTTAAATATCAAAGCACTCTTGTGTCAGCGTCTATAAAAACGTGATAAATTTACATGGCACCTTTAATGCTTGTTTTTGGCGGGCTTGCAATGAAAATTCTATTCTTTTATTATTAACTCATAAAAAATTGTGAGAAAAATAACAATAAAAATGGAACTTTAAATGCGCACAAGAGCGTCTATGGGTAAAATGGTTAATAGACTAACGAAACGTGAGCTTTCTGCGTCTTTTGCAATTATTGACCGTATTGCACGTGGCTCAAGCCAGCCATACACACGTGCATTTGTGCCGCAAGTAGTGGCTACGAATAATCAATTGCCAAACCAAAATGTTGTACGAGAATCCTCTTTCCAGCTCAAAGAACAAACGTCGGATAATGTTGTTATTATGCGTGCCAATCAAAACGTTCGTACGACTTATTCAAATGATATTATTTTCCCAGATGCTTTTTATGAATATTTTGAGGTTATCGACAACACACCATCAAAAGTGGGTTAGTCGCGGGAAGGGCGCTCACCCTTCCTCCTGTGGATAAGAAAAAGCCCCTACTTGAGGGGCTTTTTTCGCAATCGTAATATTTAAAATTTATAAATGTCCTTATCATTTTCCGTGTACTGGTTAAAGGCTAAAATACCTTTAGAAGTCTCGGTTAAATTCATAAGGAGTAATCCCCCATTATTTTTCATAACCTCTAATAATACCTTAAGATAAGCTTTATCATCTTCTGTTAATGTGTCTTTAGATGAAATTTCTTTAAATTCAATATTGTTTTGAGTTATTGTCTCAGCCAAAACTATTGTTTTATCCTGTAAAAATTTTAGCATGTAAAATGGAAAACCCTTAAGTTTACCTTGCGGATGCTTTTCTGCATGATCTAAGCGTGTTACAGTTTTAACAAAGATTTTTCGAGCAAGTATGGCTTTATCACTTGGTGTATAACCTTCATATTGAAAGCCAGATGCAATGTAATGGCCTTGCTTGATTTTCTGCATGAATGTGTCATGATCTGAAATAATTTGTTGTAGTTCAGTTGGTTCATTTGATGCAGTTGGGATAGTGATGGTGCTTGTTACGCAACCTGTGTTTATTATTAACACCAAAGCGCAAACAATGAGTTTGATAGTTTTCATAGATAGTTTCCTTAGCACATGTATGCGCAAGAGATAAAAGGATAGGTTATTAACTTCTATTTAATATATCGTATTGGTTGTGTATAATTTCAAGATTTTTGTTAAAAAAATATTTTTCATAAAAAAAGAGCCCCGTTAGGAGCTCTTTTTGTTCGATGGGAATGTTATTGGTTTTTAACCACGGCGTTTGCCGTAAGTAATTACCTTTGGGTTTTCAGGATCACGCACATCGACCGTTTCAAGTTCAGCCCTAAAGCCTGTGAAATTGTCGGTACCTAGTGCGCGTGGACCACGTAGCAATACGTTAATATGCTTCATAACCTCGACCACATGTTGTTCATTTAATTGCACGCCATCTTCAGCGGTGTGCTTCATACGGAAGATTTGGTCTCCATAAACGTCAAATTCAACAACGTTAATGTCAGCCTCACGGTTACTAATACAATATTGTTTGCCAAGTGACTCACGAATTTGATCCAAATTCGCCTGCGTACCATTAACAAGCAAATGCTCATTGTTATCTGAGTCATTGATTGAGAACATTTTAAAGTTCTTAGAAACACCAAGTGAAAGATATTGATTTACAAATTCATCATCACGATGGTTTTCCATGGCGTAATGCAGTGCGTCAAGCCAGTCAGATCCTAGCAGTGGAGTTGCTTTACCATTTTGATATACTTTTGAGTGTGCAAATGTTTCTGCATACTTATTTTCATCATAATAGCGTCGCTCGTCGTTACTTTTGGGACCGTCGGCCATAAACATAATGTCTAGGTACATTTCCCAACCCAGGCGGTATACGTTAAAGCCACTATAATATTTACTATTATAAGGCATTTGGCGTACAACACCTGTATGGCTTTCTAAAATTTCAGCCATTTGAGCGTCTGTGACGTAACCTTTGTGATGTGCAATATGGTTTAAAGCATAATGCCAAAACGTTGCCCAGCCTTCATTCATAAGTTGAGTTTGTTTTTGTGGGTAAAAGTATTGTGCAATTTTACGCATAATACGAATAACCTCAACCATCCAAGGGCTGCCGTTTACATGCTGACTAGACAAGGCTGCGGGGCTCATTTTTTCGAGACAATATAAAATGTTCTCATGACCACCATCGCTTAAATCAATGCTTTGACCAATACGCTTACGCATACGTTCAAGCATCGCCTTTTCATTGTCTAAACCATTAACGGCTTTTGCCATCAGTGGGTCATAAAGAGCATCAAAAGTTTTTTGCATCTCTTTTAAACGGTCAGTGTCGGATGAAAGTGAACCTTCACTGTTACGTTTTACACGGTCAACACCATAGTTTTCAATGGCTTTACAGCTTGTAATAAACTGCTCAACAGGTTCAATACCAATAACTTCTTCACAACGTTGAATGTAGTCTCTTGCATAACGCAAGTAGTCCATAATGCCAGAAGCATCCGTCCATTGTTTAAACATCTTGTTGTTCTTAAAGAAACTATTGTGGCCAATGGCCGCATGTGCAATAACCAATGACTGCATTGCAGCGCTGTTTTCAAGCATATTATATGAACGACACGGATTGGTGTTAATCACCAACTCATAGGCAAGGCCTTGTTCGCCACGTTCATAAGCTTGTTTAGTTTGTAAAAATGCTTTACCGCGACTTGGATGGTCAAACATGACAGGCATAGCAATAGATGCATAGGCATCCATCATCTGATCAGCTGTTACAATTTCAAGCTGATTAGGATATGTTGTAATGTTAAAACATGCAGCTAGCTTTTGATAAAGCGCTTCATATTGCAGCAGTTGATCTGCGTCCCATTCTTTACCTGTACAGATTGGTGCTTGGGCATTTGGAATGTCCTCACATCGTTCTAGTAAAAGTTTCATGAAATGGTCAAAATTTTCCTTTGCTTGCAGGATCATAGGGTGCTTAAGTCGAAAATCGGGTTCTTGATTTTGCATGATATTACCTCCAACAGAGATATAAGATAAGGTGAGAGAGTATATTTAAGTGTTTGTCACGTATAGTGAAATCGCAAATATGCGACGTAAAATAAAAGTGTTTCAATAGTCATCGTTGCGGGCAGTATACAACCTTTAGAGGGCGAGTGCAAATATTTATCTTATTTTTTATGTGTCTATGTTTTTGGAAAATAAGTTGATTCTTTATGTAGGAAACACTACATTTCCTTTAAATTATTTTAAATAAAGGTTTTGTATTAATGTCTGAAGATGTATTGGTGTGTTTTTGTACTGAAAAAACGCAAGCAGAAGTTAAAGAATTTATACGTGAAGGTATGAAGGGTAAAGGTGATGTAGATAACGATTTGTTATATGAGGTGCATAAGTCTTTTGCTGGTGAGGCTATTGTAGGTCGTTGCTGCGGGTGTATGGATGAAGTTGAAGAATTGATGGTTGCTTACAAACAAGGTATTTGGTCTTAAAAAACGATCACGCAAAAATAAAATGTAAGCGGGAATAAGACAAACGTAAATAAGAAAATACCAAGTCCCAACCAGCGTAAATCGTCTCTTTGGTGGCGTCTGATGGTACTTAACCATTTACCAAAAATAGCACCCATAATAATATATAAAAATAAAACAAAAAGCCAAATGGCAAGGCTTGTTAATATATCATAGAAGCTAGACATTAATTTTATCCATTATATTGTTAATTTATCCTATTAAAAATACTTAAAATAATATATCTTACTTTTACAAAATAAGTAACAAAATTGAAGAATAAAATGCAAATTTCTAAAACAATCATTGAAGGTGTATATCTCATTTCCCCCAATGTTTTTGGCGATGAAAGAGGCTATTTTTTTGAAAGTTTCAATAAAAAGTCGTTAGAGGATAAAGTTGGTTATCCGTTAAATTTTGTGCAAGACAATGAATCATTTTCATCTCGTGGTGTTTTACGTGGGTTTGCTTTTCAAAAAGCACCTTATACACAAGCTAAGCTTGTGCGTGTAACGCAGGGGGAAGTTTTAGATGTGGTTCTTGATATGCGTCGTGAATCTCCGACTTTTGGTCAGCATGTGTCACATGTTTTAACGGCTGAAAATAAGCATCAGGTTTTTATTCCACGTGGTTGTGCACATGCATTTGTTACTTTAAGCGAAACAGCAACTTTTCAATATAAGGTTGATAATTATTTTGCACCAGAGTTTGAGGGCGGTGTTATTTATAATGATACAAAGCTTAACGTGAACTGGCATTTAAAAGACCAAGACCTTATTGTTTCTTCAAAAGACTTGGGGAGACCAACATTTAATAAATCAGAATATTTTAAAGGGAATTTATAGTAAACATGAAACACATTCTTGTAACAGGTGGCGCAGGCTTTATTGGTAGTAACTTTATTCCATACATGTTGGAAAAGTACCAAGACTATAAAATTATTAACATCGACGCTTTAACTTATGCTGGTGACGTGAGTAATGTGCAAATTTCAGAAGAAAATTTGGATCGCTATGTCTTTGTTGAAGGGAATATTTGTGATGAAGCCTTGGTGAACAGCCTGTTTGAAAAATATGATATTCGTGGTGTTTTTCACTTTGCAGCAGAAAGCCACGTCGATAATTCTATTACAGGACCAAAAGTATTTTTTGAAACCAATGTGATGGGTACATATAATGTTGTACATGCTGCGAAAACGCATTGGATGAAAGCACCTTTCGAATTTAAAGAAGGTTATGAGGACTGTCGCTTCCACCATGTTTCAACCGATGAAGTATATGGAACATTAGGTACTGATGGCTTATTTAGTGAAACGACACCATATGCACCAAACCCTCCATATGCAGCATCTAAAGCAGGGGCTGATTTTGTTATCCGTAGCTACTTCCACACATTTGGCATGCCTGTTACTATCTCAAATTGTTCTAATAACTATGGCCCTTGCCAGCACGACGAAAAATTCATTCCAACAGTTATTCGCAGCGCATTGTCAGGAAAGAATATCCCGATTTATGGCACAGGCGCTAACATTCGTGACTGGCTTTATGTACTTGATCACGGCAAAGGGCTAGATAATGTTTTCCACAATGGTCGCGTAGGTGAAACTTACAATATTGGTTGTTGGAACGAGCAAACAAACAATGTAATTGTACATAAAATATGTGAAATTCTTGACCGTGTTAAACCGTCTGCAAATAGCTATAAAGACCTTATTACTTATGTGAAAGATAGAGCAGGGCACGATATGCGCTATGCGATTGATTCAACGAAAATTGAAACTGAACTTGGTTGGAAAGCAGATGAAACTTTTGCAGATGCTTTAGAAGTCACAGTGCTTTGGTATATAAATAAATATGAAGCTTAATTTTATACAAGACATCGCAAGCCCTCATAACAATGTCATTGCGGCAGCGTTAGAGGGCGATAGTGATATTGATTTAAACCTTTGGTATTGTCAAAACCAGGCGGCTATGTATGGTTGGAAAGAAGATCTAACCAACGCTATAAAACCTGCGATGATGTATAAACATAAAAGTATAGATTTTAAATTTTTATGGTATTGCCTTACAAAAAAAGATGAGAAATTTCTTATTGTTGGCTGGCAAAATATAAACACGAAAATTTTGTTTATATTGTTCTTTTTGCTACGTCGAAAATATAGCGTTTGGTTTGACTGTCCAAATGATTCTTCATCAAGAAACCCTATAAAAAAAATAGTGCGCGAGTTTTTTTATGACCTTTTAAAATATTCAAACGCTCATGTTTTTGGTGTAGGAAAAATGACGCTCGACTACTTCAAAGACCGCGGGTTTAGTGAAAAAAGGCTGACAAATCTACCTATATTTGTAGATATTTCTAAAACGCCTGAGCAATATCAAGCGAACAAAGTAAATATTTATAAAAAATATAACGTAAATGAGGGGGACTTATTTTTAAGTTCAGGTAGTCGCCTTGTTTACGACAAGGGCTTTGATATTTTAATAGACGCCATTGCGCAATTACCAAAAGACATTCAAAAACACACCAAGTGCGTGATTGTAGGCAAAGGCGAAGAAAAAGAAAACCTTGAAAAGCAGATCAAGGCTAACGGCTTAGAGCAAAACATTTTTATGGAAGAGTGGATGGATATCGAGGATTTTAGGTCCTTAGCGTCATCTAGCCATGCTTTTATTCACTGCGCTCGATTTGATGCGTATGGGGGTGGTACATTAAATGCTATGGCTGCAGCTTGCATGGTTATTGGAACTTTTCAGTCAGGTTCAGCTCCTGATAGGGTTGTAAGTGAGGAATCTGGCTTCTTGTATGACGCCTCCGATAAGGGGCGTTTGACTGAAATTATTTTATGGTGTTTTAATAATAAAAAACGTTGTGCAGAAATGTCTAAAAAAGCATTTGAGATTGCCCTTTTGTGGCACCCATCTCAAGGTGTTGAAACATTAAGAAAGCACCTTTTATGAAAAAAATTTTAGTTTTAGGTGCAACCAGTAATATTGGTTATGCCTTTATAAAAAAATATTCAAAAAACTATGAAGTAGTTGCTACCTATAGAAATACTTTGCCGAAAGAATTGATGGCTATAAAGGGCGCTTTTTTTGTTAATTTTTCAATGCATAATAAATTGAAATTACCTGAAATTATCAATGATACAAAGCCAGATATCATTATAAATACACTTGCCAATGCAAATGTTGATAATTGCGAACTCAATAGAGATAGTTCATATGCCATAAATGTCCAATTGGTGAAAGATATTGTGGATATAATTAAAGCTAAGCCTATTCAATTGATTCATTTTTCATCTAATGCAATATATGATGGTGAGAAATCTCCTTACACTGAAGATGATGATGCCAACCCTGTAAATTTTTACGGTAAATGCAAAAAAGAAGCCGATATTTATATTAAAGAAAATTTAGATGATTATTTGATTTTTCGTCCAACAGCTATTATTGGAAAAAAAGAAAGTTTTCAACGTAGCAACCCTTTAGACTTCGTATTAAGTATGCTTAATGAATCAAAACAGTTTAAATTGGTTAATTCAGATAAAGTGAATTTTATTTATGTTGAAGATGTTGTTGATATTTTGAGAGAATCAATTGAAAATAACTTAATTGGGGAGTATAACATTGCTGGCGATAAAGCGTTGACTCGATATGAATTCGGTGCTTATATATGTAAATTTCTTAATATTAAAAACGATATTGAAAGTTGCACTTACTCTGAGCTTGGTTTGTATGCAAAAAGAGGAAGAAGTACAGCTCTTCAGAGTAATAAAATAAAGAAAGCGTTAGGTTTTCACTTTACACCGCTTAAAAATGTGATCGCTAACGTTTCTCAAAATTCACAAAAAAGGAATTAAATTTATGATTTTATTCATAACAAAAATATATTCAGCTGTATATGTATATTTAGCAAACAATTTTCGTATTAATATTAGAGGTTTTGGTTTTTTACTTAGAAGTATATCTAAGGATTATATTTTAAAAGTACAGGGTAATAAAATTTACCTTGATAGCCGTATCTCTACTTCATATGCGAGATTAATTATTGGTAAATGGAATGAAGATGAAACACATGTTTTTGCGAGGAGATTTGCTGAAAAATTCAAGAGAATTGTTTTTTTTGATATAGGCGCGAATATAGGGGAGATGGTTGTAGACTTTGCAAGTTTGGATGAATTTAAGACTGTTGTTGCTTTTGAGCCAGATCCGTTATGCGCTAGAAATGTTAAAATTAATGCCCTTCTAAATAATAGAGAGGCCATCATTGTTGAAAATTTAGCACTTTCAAATAAAAACCATCGTGCTTTTCTTGAGAATGGCGGTACACCTCAAGCATCTATTTCTGACAAAAAAAACTCTCCTGATGACGCTGAAATTCAAGTGGTAATGTTTGATGAATATATTTCTAAAAATATGCCTGATATTTGTAATGATGGCGAGCAAATGCTTATATTAATTGATGTGGAAGGTAGCGAGCTTGCTGTGCTTGAAGGGGCTGTTAAATCGATTGAGCAATATAACCCTGTTATTATATTTGAATACAATGCAGTTTCAAAAAAACATTTCAATTTAGATCAGATATCACAAGTGTTAGGAAGTCGTTATTGTATTCGCCGTTTAAATCAAAGAGGTGGGGTTGATGATAATTTGGATGATACTTGGAATTGCATTGCTATACCTCAAAATCTTGTTGATGTTGTTTAGGGAGTATCATGTGCGGAATATTCGGGGTTACAAGTTTAAATGAAAACGCTTTAGATAATGCGCATAATGCCTTGCATACCTTGGAACATCGGGGTCCTGATGGTTGGGACTTTATTCATGAAAATGAAGTTTATTTAGGTCACCGCCGCCTTTCAATCTTAGATCTTTCTGAAAATGGCAAACAACCTATGATGAAGGACGGCGTTTACTTAACAGTAAATGGCGAAATTTATAATTTTAAAGAATTGAATAATATTCTTTCTGAAAAACACGATGTTAAATTTAAAAGTGGTAGTGATAGCGAAACGATTTTACATGGTTATATCCATTGGGGTATAGAAGAGCTTTTAAATAAAATTGAAGGTATGTTTGCCTTTTCAATATACGACAGCACTACAGGTGAAATACATATTGCCCGTGACCATGTGGGGATTAAACCTCTTTATTACAGTTTACAAAATGATGGTTTTTCGTGGGGTTCAGAGCTTAAAGCACTGGAGTCTTTTTATGGGAAAATAAATTTAAATATAGATTATACAGCTGTCTATGATTTTCTTTCTTACTTGCATGTGCCATCTCCTAAAAGTTTATATCAAAATATATTTAAATTAGAGCCAGCACATTTTGCAACATTTAACATTAAAGATGGTTCTTTTAATAAAAAGCGTTATTGGCAACTACCTGTTAATCGCCACATAAAAGATGTGAATGAGGCAAAAGACTTTATTCAAAAAGCTATAAAAGATGAGGTTAAATCGCACTTGGTATCTGATGTTCCCGTGGGTACATTCTTAAGTGGAGGGGTAGATTCAAGTATCGTTTCTTACGAAGTTTCTAGGCTTATTGAAAGCTTAACAACATGCTCTATAGGATTTGATGATGCGCGTGTGGATGAGTCGCATTTTGCTAGACTTGTGGCTGAAAAAATAGGGTCAAACCATATTACAAAAAATATGGACCACAATGCTGTAAATGAAAACTTTGAACTGCTAAAAGAACTGTATGACGAACCTTTTGGCGACACATCTGCTTTTCCAGCCTATGCAGTTTCAAAATTAGCCAGTGAAAATATGACCGTTGTGTTAACAGGTGATGGTGCTGATGAAATTTTTGGTGGTTATACACCATATAAAAAATGGTATATGGCACTAACACCTTGGGTTGGTTTTTTGGCACCAATCAGACCACTGATTACCTTTGTAAAAAATGCCGAACTGGGCATTATGAGTCGCCTTGCGCGCGGTGCTGAAATTTTTGCAATTTGGGATCCTCTAGAGCGTAAACAACGTTTAGGCGGTGCACTTTTAAAAACAGATACATTTAAAAAAGAATTTCGAACAAAATATAATATACCTGAAGACTATGATGAACTTTGGTATCTAAAACAATATTACCGTAAGGATCTACCTTTAAAATCTCGTTACATGTACCTCGATTTTCATACGACAATGACTGATGGTATTTTATGCAAAGTGGATAGGGCGAGTATGGCTTGTTCGATAGAAACGCGTGTGCCATTTTTAAGTAAGCGCGTTATAGAGGCAGCTTGGCAAATAGATGAGAATGTTCTATTTTTAGATGGCGAATTAAAAGGTTTGTTAAAGTCGATGTATGCAGACAAATTACCTACCGAGTGTTTGTATAGGCGTAAGCAAGGCTTTTCATTAGGCCGCACTCAAAAAGGCGATAAATTACATTTAGATGGTAAGCATTTACCGCTTCGGATTTTATCAGAATTATTTTCGGAGGACGTATCGTGAAAGTACTTATAGCGTCGGATGGGCACGGCGGTGAAGCACATGCATTTGCTTATGGCACAAGGTTTGAAGAGCAGGGGCATGAAGTAACACATTTCACTTGGAAGGATTATTTTAAGCTTTATCAGTATGCTGCAAATTATAAAACAGATGGCAATAAAATAAAGTCTATTTATTACCGCGCACAAAATAAACTTACCTTTGGACCTGCATTATGGCGACTAAATAATGACCTTGTTCAAAAGTGCAAGCTAGAAAAGCCGGATCTTCTATTTATTTATAGAGGGACTCATATTTACCCATGCACACTTAAGCGTATTAAAAAGTTAGGGGTGACGATTTTTGGGTATAATAATGATGATCCATTTTCATCGGTTTATCGTCCTTATTTTTGGAGGCATTTTAGAAGGTGTGTGCCGCATTATAATCATATTTTTTACTATAGACACAAAAATGAAGCTGACTATAAGGCTCTAAATTACAATAATATTTCTTTACTTAGATCTTCGTATATTAAAGAACGTAATTTTAAAATAACAGATACGTCTAAAAGTCCTTTTGTCTGTGACGTTATATTCGTTGGACATTATGAAAATGATGGGCGTGATAAACTTATAAAAAATCTTATTGAAAAGGGTATCAATATTCGCCTTTTTGGCACGGGTTGGCAGGCGTCATCTGAATATGGTTACCTAAAGGAAAAGATGTCTGGCGACATCAAACCTTTATATGGACGTGATTATAACTTGGCATTAAACAGTGGGAAGATTGCCCTCGTGTTTCTATCTAAAATTAATAACGATACCTATACAAGGCGGTGTTTTGAAATACCTGCCACGGGCACATTTATGTTAAGCGAATATACAAAAGATCTAGCCGAAATGTTGTTTTTAGAAAGCAAGGAGGCAGACTACTTTAAAAATGGTGAAGAGCTTTTAGAGAAAATTAAGTTATATTTGAACGATAATGAATTGCGAGAAAAAGTAGCGATGTCTGGTTATCATAAAGTGCATAGTGCTGGCCATGAAGTGGGCGACCGCGTAAAAGAAGTTATAAAGGTTTATAATCAATGTCAAAAGCGGTAAAACTGTTTCATCAACATAAAAACAAGCTGTACTTAATGAAAATATCAAGCTTGCAAGTTATTGTAAGCTTTTTCACCAATATTCTTATTTTAAGAAGTATTGGTTTAGGTGGTGATCTTGATGTTTTTTATATTGGTATGAGTGTTTTTTCTTTCTTATACACGAGTATCAATTGGTCTATTTCTTCTATTTTACCCCCTTACTTAATAGATAATCGAGGGAATGGGAAAGAGGGAGCTTTATTTGTAACTGTTTCCATTATGGTAATACCTATTGCATTGTTGGTTGGGCTTACAATGCCTTTATGGCTTAAATATTTGTATGTAAATTATCTTGATACTGTGGAATATTCTAAAATTTTAATGGTCCAATCTATTTTAATTGGTGCTTACGTTGTAGACGGATTTATCTTAGTTTACACCGCAATGCTCCAGGAAAAAAATAAGTATATTACATTTAATATGTCGATGTTGACTGCTAGCATTGTGGGTTTAATCTTTGTGTGGTTTACTCTTGATACATTAGGTGTATATGCGGCGGCAGCAAATCAACTTCTTATGAAATTAACTATTTTATCTATTATGTCTTATATGTTTTTACCGCATGTTATTAAAACTATTGCATTTGATAAAGAACAGCTCAATCATATTTATCATCGTACTAAGTATATATTAATGGGATCATTGTATTACCGAACAGATGAGTTGGCTGAACGTTACATTGCTTCTTATTTAACAGGTGGTTTTGTATCCCTTCTTTCATTTGTTCAGCGTGTTTACGGTGCAATTATAACTGTCCTCAATTCTGCCATTGGTTTACCTGCTGTTACTGTTTTCGGCAACTTAATTGCTGAAAAAAAATATAAAGAATGCAGGCAAGTTTTATTACAGTATATATTTTATTTGGTTATTATAAATTCACTTTTATTTACAGTCGTTATTCTATTTGGAGAGTGGTTTTTCTTATCTATTATGAAGGACGGATTGACAGTTGAGCTGAATTCTATTGTTTATACCGTTATTTTGTGTCTGTTTTCAGGTGTATTCACGCGGACTATTACGCAAGTATCCCATTCATTATTATTAGCATTAAATAAAGGAAGTATAGCAACAGCTTATGATAGCAGCGCATTTACAATTAACCTTATCCTTAAAATTACACTGACAATTCATTATGGTATAAATGGTTTATTAATGGCCATGATTTTGAGTGTATTAATTACTGATGGTGCTAAAATGTTTCTGGCGTTTAGGGAATTGAGAAAGCTTGATTAAAAATAAAGAGGCATAAAGCCTCTTTATTTTTAAGTATTTATTTTTTATTATCTGAATACGCGTATTGCGCCGCCAATTTTAGGTGGCTTAGCAAACACAGCTTCTTGGTTTAATATTTTTTCACGATCCGGCTGCATTTTATCCAAAATTGCCCACATTTGATCGTCAGTACTATGGTGTTGATATTCGTGTGCGCCATACCCATCAAAAGTAATGACAAAACATGTTCTGTAACGTTTTTTCCATGATTTTTCACCCAAAACATCCCCGTGAACAGCTATATAAGACTTTTCTAGAAACCACCCAATAATAGGCAGCATGCGTAAAGCACATATTACGCGACACCAGTTGTAGCGAAAACGTTGGCTTTTTGTACATAAGAATTTTCTTAGATTGGTGTGGAACGCCCAACGTATTTTACGTAAAATACCTTTATTGTAAAGCTGATACCAGTTCATAACATATTCAGAACCTTTACCTGTACATGCCCAAAGTGCAAGTGCTGTTTTTTCAACGGAAGGTGTGTGCTGTATAACGTTATGGCAGATAACAATACCATCTTTTATAGCTTCGTTTTTAAGAGGCGGCATGTCAATTGAGCATTGTACAATGTCAATATTTTCTATGCCCTTCAGGTTGCGTTGGAAAACGTCGTCAACAGCGTGAGATAGTTCAAGTGCAATGACATATTCAGCCCCTGATTCAGACATTCATTTTGATTGCATGCCATGTCCAGCGCCACAATCAACAACTACTTTTCCTTTAAAATGGTCTGTTGTACCAAAAGTGTTACCTACAGTATGCGCAAGCCATGTCCATTTAAAATCATTATAATTCAAAAGATTCCATTGATCCCCAAAGGCTTCTACTGTTTTAGATTTTGGATCATTTTCTACAAAACGAGGTATACCATTGATAATAGGGTAGACATTTCCATTTGAAGAAGCAAGCTCTCCAGATATAATATGCCCCACATCATTTAATTTTTCATTTTTAAGCGTGAGTTCGCTTTTATCTACAGGGTCGCATAGATACTCTAATAGTCTTTTTTGTATGATAGATCTCCTATATCGTTATGTTTGGTCAATGATTGTATAATGCATTTTATCTCTTCGATAATTTGTACTCATTATACTATTATTAAGGTTTTGTTTCTTCTTGTTTATGTACGATGTGTGCAATTCTTTTGAGGTATTTTCCGTAGTCGCTGGTTGAAAGTTCATCCGCTAACTTCAGGAATTCATTTTCCGTTATCCATTTATAACGGAATGCAATTTCCTCCGGGCAACCAATGCGTAACCCTTGACGACGGTCAACCATAGCAATGTAGTTTGACGCGTCTAGCATAGAGTCCGCACTTCCGCCGTCAAACCAAGCAAAGCCACGACGTAGTTCTATAAAGTTTAATTTTTTATCACTTAAATAAGCTCGGTTTACGTCTGTTATTTCAAGTTCACCACGTGCAGAAGGGGTGATTTTTTTTGCAATATCTACAACTTCAGGGCCGTAAAAATATAACCCAGGTATAGCGTAATTTGAAACATACTCTGTAGGTTTTTCGATTAAATCTAGAATAGATGAGTTTGTGCTATCTAATTTTGCTACACCAAAAGCAGAAGGATCTTTCACATAAAAGCCAAAGACGGTTGCACCGTCGTTTTTACGCGCTTTGTGCAAAAGTTCGCCAAAACCATGGCCAAAGAATATATTATCACCTAAAATCAGGGCTACCTTTTGTCCGCCAATAAAATCTTCTGCAATAATAAAAGCTTCGGCAATGCCGTTTGCCTTTGCTTGCGTTTTATAGGAAATTTTGATACCCCATCTGCTGCCATCACCCAACATTTGTTCAAAAGAAGAGACATCGTCAGGGTTGCATATAATAAGTATATCTTTAATGCCAGCTAGCATCAAAGTTGTTAGGGGGTAATAAATCATTGGTTTATCATACACTGGTAAAAAGTGTTTGTTTGTTGCTTTGGTCATAGGACGCATTCTTGTACCTGAACCACCAGCTAAGATAATACCCTTCATGTTAAACCCCTTTATTGCCCGATTTTAGTTATGTATTTTATGAAACATAGCATAAAATATTTTTTAATTAAATTATAAATAGTATAAAACAATAAATTTAATAATCTCTTTGAACACTTGACGCTTGTGAATGCTTCTTTTAGAGTATATGTTAATGACCTAAATAAAAATAACGAAAAGAGTTTTCAAAAAATGATACCTCGTATTTCAAATATATTTTCACCGTATATTTTCAGTAATAAAAATGATGGTCCTTGGGGTAAAAAACCTTCAGGACGCAAACCTTCTTCTGAACCAGATTTAGATGAAATGCTTCGCCAAGCTCAAGATCGCATGCGCGATATGATGGGTGGTAATGGTGGTGGAAATCGTCCACTTGGTACAGGGCCTTCTTTAAATGGCGGATTGTTTAGTGTTATAGCCATGGCAGGTATTGCTATTTGGGTTTTTCAATGTTTCTACATTGTTCAGCCTGAAGAAAAAGGTGTGGTAACGCGCTTTGGTAAATACATTGAAACTACGGATGCAGGCCTACATTTTGCTATTTGGCCTATTGAGCAAGTTGTGAAGCCAAAAGTAACACGAGAAAATATTTTAGAGGCTGGTTTTAGAACATCCAACGCTACAAGTAGGTTTAACATACAACGTAATTCATACCAGCAGTCAAGTGGGCAGGTGGTTGATATTCCTGCTGAGTCTTTAATGCTTACGGGTGATGAAAATATTGTAGACCTAGACTTTACGGTGCGTTGGGTTATTTCAAACCCTAAAGACTATCTATTCAAAGTTGAAAACCCAGATGAAGCATTAAGACACGTCAGTGAAAGTGCGATGCGTGAGGTTATTGGTCGCTACCCAATCGATGATGCTATTACAAGTAACAAGCAAGTTATTGAGCAGGAGGCATTGTTATTAACACAGTCAATTGCAGATGCTTATGGCTTAGGAATGCGTATTAACAATATTGAGCTTCAGCAAGTTCAGCCGCCAAAACAAGTTTTGGATGCTTTTCGTGACGTGCAGGCTGCTAAAGCCGATGCTGAAAAAGAACAAGACCAAGCAACAGGTTATGCAAACGACGTTGTACCACGCGCACGTGGTCAAGCAGCGCAAATTATGCAAGAAGCTGAAGCTTATAAGTCAGCTAAAATTTCTGAAGCACAAGGTAACGCAGCGCGTTTCCTAAGTCAGCTAGCAGAATATAAAAAAGCACGTGAAATTACAAAACAGCGCTTGTATTTAGAAGCAATGGAAGCTGTTTTGAAAGGTTCACGTAAAGTTATCATGAGTGAAGGTGCAGGGAACGGTGTTTTACCATACTTGCCACTTGACGGTAAAGGGAGGGTGAAATAATGACACCACGTACTATTTTTTTATTCATCATTTTAGGTGTAGGTTCTATTGTAACTGCAAACAGTTTGTTTACAGTGAATGAAACAGAGCAAGCGATGGTATTGCAACTTGGTGAGGTGCGTAAAGTAATTAGCGAACCTGGCCTAAACTATAAAATACCATTCGTTCAGAATGTTATCTTTTTAGACAAACGCATTATGGAAACAGACTCAAAACCAGCTGAAATTCAATCATCATTAAAAGAACCTATGATGGTAGATAGTTTTACACGCTGGCGCATTATTGACGCTCATAAGTTTTATAAGGCTGTAAATGTCGAGTCAGAAGCCCGTAAGCGTATTGACATTATTGTAAACTCAAACTTGCGTCAAAAACTAGCTTTACACTCATCAAAAGAAATTGTTTCTGGTGACCGTAATAAAATTATGCAAAACATACTGGCATCGGCTCATAAACAAGCTTTGCCATTAGGTATTGAAATTGTAGATGTTCGCATTAAACGAGCAGACTGGCCGGCTAATATTTCTCAAGCTGTTTACCAACGTATGAACGCTGAGCGTAACAAGGAAGCGAAAGAAATTCGCGCACAAGGTGCTGAAAAGGCTCAAACAATTAAAGCAACTTCTGAAAAGGAACGCACAATCATTTTGGCGAATGCTCAGCGCGACGCTCAAAAATTACGTGGTGAAGGTGACGGTGAATCCATTCGTTTAACAGCGGAAGCTTTTGGTCAGGATCCAGCCTTTTATGGCTTTGTGCGTTCACTAGAAGCGTATAAAGCAAGTTTGATAGGTAGTGATACCTTGATGGTATTAGACCCTTCAATTAGTTTCTTTGATCATTTTAATAAAAAATAACTAAAGAGGTAAAAAAAAATGAAACGTTTGTCATTATATATTTCAACAATAGTTGTATCTGTAAGCATGCTTTTCATAGCAACGGCGCAGGCTGAAATTCCAACAAGTTTTGCTGATCTTGTTGAAGATCAGTTTGCTGCTGTCGTAAACGTATCTACATCGACTAAACCTGAGAAGTTTAATAAAAGCAAAAAGGATATGGGTAGAGGTCCTTTAACAGGAGATCCTTTTTTAGATAGGTTTTTTGATGGTTTTATGGGCGGGTTGGAAAATCGTCTTAACGAACAAAATACAAGACCTAAACAATCTTTAGGGTCTGGTGTGGTTATCAGTAAGGATGGTTATATCATTACAAACAATCATGTTGTTGAAGTGGCTGACAGTATTGTTATTAAATTTCAAGACGGAAAAGAGCTAAGTGCTAAGGTTGTAGGTAAAGATAAAAAAAATGACCTATCATTGCTGAAAGTTGAAACTGATAAGGATTTAACTTTTGCTAAATTAGGCGATAGTGACAAAATACGTGTTGGTGACTGGACTATTGCCATTGGAAATCCTTTTGGTTTAGGTGGCACAGTAACGGCAGGTATATTAAGTGCCCGTGGACGTAATATACACCAAGGCCCATATGACAGCTTTTTACAAACAGATGCAGCTATAAACCCTGGCAATAGTGGAGGGCCTTTATTTAATACATCTGGTGAAGTTATTGGTATCAATACAGCCATTCTTTCTCGTACAGGTGGCAGCCAAGGAATTGGCTTTGCGGTGCCATCTAACACTGTAAAGCTTATAGTGGAACAGATTAAAGAACATGGACGACCTGTTCGTGGTTGGTTAGGTGTACGCATTCAAACTGTTACGGAATCTCTTGCTGATGCACTAGGTTTGGATAGTGAAAAAGGCGCTTTGGTTGCTGCTGTGATTGAAAAAAGCCCTGCCGAAAAAGCGGGCATAAAAGAAGCTGACCTTATCCTTTCTTTTGATGGCAAAGATATAAAAGAAATGTCGGATCTTCCAAAACTGGTTGCTGAAACGCCAGTAGATAAAACAGTAAAACTTAAGCTGATGCGTAACAACAGCTATAAAACCATAGAAGTGACAATAGCTGAACTTGAAGAAGATGAAGCTGAGGTGTTGTTGTCTAAATCAGATGATGAAAGTGATAATGTTATTGAAGGTATGACATTATCAGATTTGGGCGATGATGAGCGTGAAGCCTTAGGTGTTGATGATACTGTTAAAGGTGTTGTTGTCACATCTATTGAATTTGACGGTCGTGCCGCAAATAGCGGTATCAAGTCAGGGGATATTATTCTTGAAATATCTAAAGAAAAAGTTGCATCTGTTGCTGATGTTGAGGCAATGCTTAAAAAGCAGGGCGATAAGTCTATGCTTATACTCATACAACGTGACGGTGAAAAGCATTTCCTAGCCTTAGGAAAAAAAGAAGTGGATGAAGACGAGTAAATGTCTAAATCTATTATAACTATATTTGGGCCAACGGCATCTGGTAAGACGTCGTTGGCCATTTATTTGGCGCAGAAATTAAACGGTGTCATTGTAAATGCGGACAGTCGTCAGGTATATAAAAATATGCCTATCATCACAGCCATGCCTTCTAAGGAAGAGTTTGCAGCTGCTGATCATCGTCTTTTTGATTTTCTTGAAATTGATGAAAAAATATCCGTTGAAAAATATGTTCAACTTGCGAAGGCTGAAGTCGAGAAGATTTGGCGTGACGGTAAGCTCCCGATTTTATGTGGTGGTACAGGTTTTTATCTTAAAACCTTAGAAGAGGGGATTAGCCCTGTCCCTTCATTGCCCGAAGACTTGTTTAATGATCTAAACACGCGCTTGGAAACAGAAGGCTTGGCGCCTTTGTATGATGAATTGAAAAATGTAGACCTAGAGATTGCAGATAAACTTAAAGCTGGTGATACTCAACGTATTTTGCGTGCGCTTGGGGTTTGGTTACACACAGGCCAGCCCATGTCTAAGTTACAAAAATTACCCAAATCAGGTGGGCTGGATGCACGCTTTGTAAAATTGGCTATTAGCCCAGAGCGTGAATGGCTCTATAATCGCATACATAAAAGATACGATGTGATGGAAAATATGGGTTTGGTTGATGAAGTTAAAAATGTACGTGCTATGGGGTATACAACGGAATCGCATGCGGTTCAGAGTTGCGGTGTGAAGGATTATTATAACTTTTTAGATGGGCACATAACGCTGGATGAGGCGAAAACTGCCTTGTTACAAAGCACAAGGAACTATGCAAAGCGTCAGTTTACTTGGATAAGGGGTCAGTATAATGCAGACCTAACTTTCACGACTTCAGCACAAGGCGAAAAATCTGTGATGGAAATAAGACAATTGCTTAAAAATAAGTGAATTTTCTTTTTTGCGAAACTATAAAATTCTAGTAACTTTCGACTATATGCCTTATAGTTAAGAGATTCAAAAAAATAATTATAAATTTGGAAGATACCGCATCATGTTGAACAAACTATTCAGCTTTTTTTCTTTAGACATGGCCATTGACCTTGGCACAGCTAATACACTTGTATATGTACCTGGACGTGGTGTTGTCTTAAATGAACCTTCCGTTGTGGCGATTGAACGTGGAGAACACAGTTCTCGTGTGCGTAATGTAGGTCACGCGGCTAAACAAATGATAGGTCGTACACCAGCTGATATTATTGCGGTGCGCCCATTAAAAGACGGTGTTATTGCTGACTTTGAAGTTGCTGAAGAAATGATTAAAGCCTTCATTAACCGTGTTCATAATCGTCGTATGTTTGTGAGCCCACGCATTATTATTTGTGTACCATACGGTTCAACGCCTGTTGAGCGTCGTGCGATTAAAGATTCTGCTTTAAGTGCAGGCGCTAGTCAAGTTTGGTTGGTTGACGAACCTATGGCCGCCGCTATTGGTGCTGGCTTACCTGTAAACGAAGCTTCTGGCTCTATGATTGTTGATATCGGTGGTGGTACAACAGAAATTGCCGTTATCTCTCTTGGTGGTATTGTTTACTCCATGTCGGTACGCGTTGGCGGTGACAAGTTTGATGATGCAATTATAAGCTACATCCGTCGTAAGCATAATCTGCTTATTGGTGAGTCAACTGCAGAAGCGATCAAAATTGAAATAGGCAGTTCTATTGCGCCAGAAAAAGGCCGTGGCAAAGAAATGGATATTAAAGGGCGTGATCTTGTAAAAGGTGTCCCACGTAACCTTAAAATTAGTCAAAAAGAAATTGTCGAAGCGCTAGAACCTCAAATTCAACGTGTTCTAGAAGGTATTAAAACAGCTTTAGAGGCCACTCCGCCAGAACTTGCGGCTGATATTGTCGATAAGGGGATTATTCTTTCCGGTGGTGGTGCGAACCTTGGTGATCTTGATAAACTAATTCGCCAAGAAACAGGCCTACCAGTTTCCATTGCTGAGTCTCCGCTTTCATGTGTAGCACTTGGTTCTGGTAAAATCCTTGAGGAATGGGACACACTTGCACCAGTTTTAAAATCTAATTAAGGTTTTTAAAATTGATTACAGTAACTTCAACAAAAAGCCACAATATTCAGTTTGCAATTTATGTGGCTTTTTGTTTGTCTTCTATGGCTCTTTCTATACAGTTTCCTCAAATAAATAGCGTTTTTCAATCTGCTGTTCTTGAGGTGACGGGACCCATTTTAAATATGGTAAAAAAACCCTCTGAATGGGCCGATGCTGTTGAAGACTCTGTCACAGGTCATGTTTCTGTTTATGAAGAAAATAATCAGCTAAAGGAAGAGTTAAGTAACAAGCAGCGCTTAAGTCGCGAACTTTCAATCATTACCCATGAAAATGAAGAGCTTAAAAAGCTTTTAGGTATGGTTGATAAAGTTGAAGGTGATCCTATTGCTGGCCGTGTGATTTCTGACAAAAAAAGCACCTTTAGCCACACTATGATTATTAATGTCGGGCTAAACGATGGTGTCGAAAAAGGGCAAGTTGTCGTTAATGAAAATGGTTTGGTTGGTCGTGTACTAGAAACATTTGAAAAGGCTTCCCGTATTTTACTTTTAACTGATTACGCATCACGTGTACCTGTTAAAATTTTAGGTGCTAATTTACGTGGCATTGTGCGTGGCACAAATAGTTTTAATCTCGAGCTTGTTTTTACAGAAGGTGATAAAGATAAAGTGGAAGCTGGTATGGTGGTTATAACCACAGGGGCTGGGGGCATATTTGCTGAAGGCATACCTGTGGGTATCATTAGCAATATAGAAAAACGTATATATATTAAGCCCGATGTTGATTTTACCACCTTGGATTTAATCAGTATTCAAAGACAAGAAGTCAAGGGGATTTTATAATGGCGATGCACCAAGCAAACAGAGACTATGTGGTTGGCGCGGGCTTGTTTCCACCGCTTTTATTATTACTATTGGTGATTATTGGTTATATTTTAACAGGTATTTTTGACGCTTTATGGTTCAAGCCTTGGCTGCTTACGATAGGTGTATTTTATTGGACACTATATTTCCCAAATTCTGTACCTATATGGTTTTCTTTGATATTAGGATTACTTGAAGATGGTTTAGCAGGTACGCCATTTGGTTTATATGGTTTTGGTATTATACTTATCCATTTTATGGCATATCATCAGCGTAAATCACTTATCTACAGTCCGTTTGCTATGGTTTATACTGGCTTTATTATCAATCTTTTTGTGGTAAGCGTATCTCTTACTTTTATTATGTGGCTTATAGGTTTACCACTTTCTTATTGGGTTGCTGTTCAGTGGATAGTGACATGTATCCTATTTTTACCTATTTCGTATTTATTTAATTTATTGCGCCAAAAAATGATAAAGGATTAAGTAGTCAATGCCTCTTTCGTCAGCAAATAGAAATAAAATTGTTTCAAGGCGAACAGTATTACTTGGAGCTCTAATGGCTCTACCTTTTCCTGTTTTTGTGGCACGTATGTATTATTTACAGCAGATTTTAGGAGCTAAATATAAAAAATTAGCAGAGCAAAATAGAGTTTCTATACGCCCAATACGTCCAGAAAGAGGCGTGTTATTCGATAGATTAGGTAAAGTCCTTGCTAAAGATAAACCCGCACCCCGTTTGGTTATCATACCAGAACAATGCGATGACGCTCAAAAAGTGTTAGCATCGCTGCAAAAGCTCATTCCATTATCTAAGCGAAGTGTGAATGATACACTCGAAAAAGTAAAATATAGGGCACCATTCACGCCTATCACAATTACAAAATCACTTTCATTTAATAACATCGCAAAGGTTGAATTAAATCAACCTGATCTACAAGGAATAGACTTTATTGATATACCGTTACGCCACTATCAAAATGGTGTTTCAACAGGGCATTTGTTGGGTTATGTTGGACGTACGGACGACTATAAAAAAGATAAGGCAGAGGTTAAGGGTTGGTCTCCCGATTTTCCTGTGGGTCGCCAAGGTTTAGAGAAGTTGTATGAAGATGAATTAGGCGGCCAACCAGGCTTTGTCCACAACGAAACAAATGCTGTCGGTCGACCTGTCCGTGAATTGGAAAGGCAAGAAGCTAAAAAAGGTGACGACCTTTATCTTACAATTGACCAAGACTTACAGGAATTTGCATTAAACCAATTAAAAAACAAAGTTGGTTCTATTGTGTTACTAAATGCTAAAACTGGAGGTATACTCGCCGCCGTCAGCACACCAAGCTTCGACCCAAATGAATTTGCAGAGGGGATTGACCCTGCTAATTGGCGAGAATTATTAAATAACTCTGATAACCCTCTATTAAATAGGAGTTTTCAGGGAACATATTCACCTGGTTCTACCTTTAAACTTGTTGTAGCGCAAGCCGCCCTTGAAGAAGGGTTAGTAAAACCTGATGAAATTATGAATTGTCGAGGTAAAATCAAGTTAGGGAATCGTGAATTCAATTGCTGGAAGAAGCATGGTAAGGTTGACCTGTTGGATGCTATTTCTGGATCATGTGATATTTATTTTTACGAATTAGCCAAACGTTTAGGGGTTAACAAGATAGCTAATTACGCTCATAAATTTGGTTATGGTGAGCGTAGTGAAATAGGTATCCCAGAAAAGTCTGGCTTAGTACCTACAACTGATTGGAAGTATTTAACTAAACATGAGCGTTGGACTACGGGTGAAGACTTAATAACGGGTATTGGGCAGGGTTTTTTATTAGCAACACCACTACAAATGGCTGTCATGTCGGCGCGTATTGCCACAGGTATGGAAATTAAACCTGTTTTACTGCAAAAGTATGAAGATGTAACAAGGCAAGCTGTCCCTCTTGAGGAAAAATATTTAAAACTACTACGACAAGGCATGTTTGACGTTGTTAATAGCAGAAAAGGAACTGCTAAAAATGCACGCCGTAAAGGCACTGTTATTTCAGGGAAAACAGGTACAGTTCAGGTGATATCACAGCGTATTGAGGAGGGGGTAGATATGAGTGATGTACCTTTAAAAAGGAGACCTCATGGCATGTTTGTAGGTTATGCACCTTATGATACGCCTCAATTTGCTGTTGCTGTTGTTGTTGAAAATGGTGGGTCAGGTAGCGGTGCAGCAGCGCCATTAGCTGCAAATGTTCTTAAAAAAGCAACGGAGATCTTTGGATGATTCAAGAAATCTTAAAGAAAACCAATCGTTTGCATTTTGGCGTGGTGTTTCTTGTTGTAGCTATTAGTATATTTGGATTTGTTTTACTGTATGGCGCCGCTGGCGGGTCAATGTATCCGTATGTTATCAAACAAATACCACGGTTTATTATTGGATTTATTTTAATGTGGGGTATTGCCATTGTTGATATAAAGTTTTGGTATCGTTACGCCTATGTATTTTATATATTATGTATTCTATTATTGGTAGCCGTATATTTTTCTGGTCATGTGGGTATGGGGGCTAGGAGGTGGCTTGATCTTAAAATATTTGCATTGCAGCCATCAGAGTTGGCTAAAATTGCATTGGTTATGGCTTTAGCTAAATTTTATCATACGCGTTCAATTGTAGCGATCCACTCGCTTAAAAATATTTTTTTAGCATTTACATTTATAGGCGCTATGTTTGCTCTAGTAGTTGTTCAACCCGATTTAGGGACGTCACTGGTTCTTGTTTTTGTGGGCGTTGCTATTATGATCGCATCAGGCCTTAGCAAAAAATTGTTTTTCTGGATGGGTGGCATTGGCCTGACTGCATTGCCATTGGTTTGGTCATTTTTGCACGGATATCAAAAGAAAAGGCTCCTTGTGTTTTTAAACCCCGAAGAAGATCCTTTGGGCGCTGGTTACCACATTATGCAGTCAAAAATTGCCATAGGCTCTTCTGATTTTTGGGGTAAAGGTTTTATGCAAGGGACGCAGTCACATTTAGAGTTTTTACCAGAAAAACATACCGACTTTATATTTACATTACTTACTGAAGACTTTGGTATGTTTGGCGCCTTGATGTTGCTTTTGGCTTATGCACTTCTTATTTTATTTGGTACGTTCATCTCGCTTAAATCGCAAAGTTTATATGCTAAATATACAGCACTTGGTGCAACAATATTATTATTCCTTCATGTGGTGATCAATATTTCTATGGTTATGGGGCTTATGCCGGTGGTTGGTATACCTCTACCATTTGTAAGTTACGGTGGCACATCTATGATGACAATGCTTATTTCTATGGGATTTTTACTCAATGCATATGTACACCGAGATGTGAACCTTTCAGGTGGGAGCGGTCTTTCTTCTGGCGGGCGTTTTTAAACTTTATTTGTAACAGATAAAACTTGTAGCCATGCAAGGCATTTGCTATTCTTAGTAGCAATCACATCATATAAAAAATATGAATTAAGACAAAAATTAAAAAGAACATAAAATGGATCAATTTAGCAATCTTTACGCCTCTAACTCTCCTTATATGGAAGAACAACTTTCAAAATTTAACGCAGACCCAAGCAGTGTAGGTATGGAATGGCGCACATTCTTTGAAAGCTTAGATGCTGGCTACAACATGTTTTCAAAGTCTAAAGATGGTACGAACGGTCATACAGCACCACTAGTTGCAGAAACAGTAACTTCATCTGATGTTACTTCAAGTGGCCAAAACCGCGTAACAAGGCTTATCCAAGCTTACCGTAACCACGGCCACTATAACGCGCACATTGACCCGTTATCAGAAAAACCGAATATTCGTAAAGACTTATCACTTGAGAACTTCGGTCTAAGTGAATCTATGTTTGGTCAAGTATTTGACACAGACGGATTGCTGAACAAAGAGCACGCAACGCTAAAAGAAATATTTGAAGCTTTACAAACAACCTACACAGGTACAATTGGTGTTCAGTACCAAAACCTTGCAGCACATGAAGAACGTGTATGGCTAAAGCGTAAAATGGAATCAATCCAAAACCAACCAAGTTACGATGTACCAACAAAAAAACGTATTTTAAAAGGCCTTCTTTCTGCTGATAAATTTGAAAACTTTTTACACACAAAATATGTAGGTAAAAAGCGCTTTAGTGGCGAAGGTGCTGATTCCATCATTCCAATGCTTGATACAATGATTGATGTTTGCGGAGATTATGGCATTAAAGACGTTGTTGTAGGTATGGCGCACCGTGGGCGTTTAAACGTTATGGTAAACATTTTCGAAAAACCATTTGAAGAAGTTTTTGCTGCTTTCGACGAAACCGTTGTGATGGAAAATGACATTGCATCGTCTGATGTGAAGTACCATATGGGTAAATCATACGACGTTAAAACACGTAGCGGTCACAATTTGCATATGTCGCTGTTAAACAACCCTTCACACCTCGAAATTGTTAACCCTGTTGTTGCAGGTAGCGTACGTGCTAAACAACAAAAACATGGTAGTGACGGTTATAAAAAAGTTATACCTTTGGTTATTCACGGTGATGCTGCTTTTTCAGGGCAAGGTGTTGTACCAGAAACTTTAAACCTCGCAAACCTTGAAGGTTATACTAACAAAGGTACAATGCACATTGTTATTAACAATCAAATAGGTTTTACAGCGCTCCCACAAGATGGTTTTAGTGGTGAATACTGCACAGACATTGCGCGTATGTTGCAAGTGCCAATTTTCCATGTAAATGGTGACGACCCAGAAGCTTGTAACCACGTTATGGAAATGGCTATGGAATACCGTAATACATTTGGTAAAGACGTTTTTATCGACCTTGTATGTTACCGTAAATATGGTCACAACGAAGGTGATGATCCAACGTTTACAGCACCTGTTATGTATAAAAAAATTAAAGGACATCAATCTCCTTATACGATGTACAAATCTAAACTCATTTCTGATGGTGCAATTAGCGAAGAAGAAGCATCTGCTATGGAACTTGAATATCATAGCAAGTTAAGTGAATCATTTGAAAAATCACGTTGTACAGAAACAAAAGTAAAGCCTGATATGTTTGGTGGCGCTTGGGGAAACTTTTCTAAAGAAGCAATGGAAGAGCCATCAACTGCCATTACAGAAGAACAGGTTTCTCAAACAGCAAAAAGCTATGTTACTTATCCAGATGGATTTACACCAAATAAAAAAATTCATAAAGCGATGGAAAAACGCCAAAGCATGTTGATGGGGCAAGATAAGCTCGATTGGGGTGCCGCTGAAGTAACAGCATATGCAACGTTGCTAGATGAAGGCTATAATATTCGCATTTCAGGTCAGGACGTTAGGCGCGGTACTTTTTCACACCGTCACATTGCGTTATGGGATTCTGAAACAGGTGAAGATTTTATGCCGGTTTCTAAGTTTGAAAAGCAAGAAGGCGCATTACAGGTTTGGAACAGTTCTTTAAGTGAGCTAGCTGTTTTAGGATTTGAATTTGGTTATTCACTTGCAAGTCCAAATACACTTACAATTTGGGAAGCTCAGTTTGGTGATTTTTCAAATGGCGCACAAATTGTGATAGACCAATTTATTTCTAGTAGTGAGCAAAAATGGGACCGTATGTCTGGTTTAGTTATGTTACTTCCACACGGTGCAGAAGGTCAAGGACCTGAGCATTCAAGTGCAAGGCCAGAGCGTTATCTACAGCTTTGTGCGCAGGACAATATGACAGTTTGTAATGCTTCAACACCGTCACAAATTTTCCACCTATTGCGTCGTCAAGCGTTAAGGAAGATGCGTCGTCCTTTGGTTGTATTTACACCAAAAAGCTTACTGCGTCATCCAATGGCTACATCAGCAGTAACAGAGTTAAAAAATGGTAGCTTTAAGCACGTGATTGACGATGTTGATGCAGTAGCAGAAAACGTTAAAAAAGTTGTGTTATGTACAGGTAAATTTTACTACGAACTATTGGGTGAAAAAATAGCGAAGGATCATGACGATACAGCTATTGTACGTGTGGAACAGCTTTACCCAACACCTGTGGATGAAGTAAAAGGAATTATGGATAAGTATAAAAATGCGACAAGTTTTATCTGGGCACAAGAGGAGTCACGTAACCAAGGTTTCTGGACATTTATTCGTGAGAATTTAAGTGATGCTTTAGAAAAACCTTTGGTTTGTGTTAGCCGAGAAGCGACAGCAAGTCCAGCGGTTGGTTCTAACAAACGTCACAATCAAGAGCAAACCGCTCTTGTAAAAAAAGTATTTAAATAAAATTAAACTTAATAAAGAAGAGATATAATAATGACCATTTCTATTGAAGCACCAACAATGGGCGAAAGCATTACAGAAGCAACAGTTGCTTCTTGGGCAAAACAAGTTGGCGATTACGTTAACGAAGATGAGCTTATTGCTGAATTAGAAACTGATAAAATTAACTTAGAAGTAACAGCGACACGTGCAGGTGTTATTACAAGTATTTTAAAGGGGGAAGGTGAAACTGTAAACGTTGGTGAAGTTATGGCTGAGATAGATGAAACAGCGACAGCTGGATCATCAGCGACAGCTGGATCATCAGCGACAGCTGGATCATCAGCGGCACCAGCAGAAACACCAGCGGCACCAGCAGAAACACCAGCAGCACCAGTAGCTCAATCTATCCCATCAACAGCGTCATTAAATGACTTACCTTTAAGTCCTGCTGTTAAAAAAATGATTGAAGAAAATGCTGTTGACGCTTCGATGATTGCAGGCTCTGGTAAAGACGGTCGTATTACCAAAGGTGACGTTTTAGCTTACATGGAAAACCCAACATCGGTTATGCCATCGGCAGTCCCAGTTGAATCTGCAATCGCAGCTCCTGTTGCAACGCCAGCACCAACAACAGCAACGACAGCTAGTGCGCCAGTTGAAGGACGTGAAACACGTGTCAAGATGACACGTTTACGCAAAACAATTGCAGGGCGTTTAAAAACATCGCAAAACAATGCTGCACTACTTACAACTTACAACGAAGTTGACCTTTCTGCTGTTATGGAATTACGCAAACTTTACAAAGATAAGTTTGAAAAGGAACACGGCGTTAAACTTGGTTTTATGTCGTTCTTTACAAAAGCAACAATCGAAGCTTTAAAAGCTTGGCCTGCGCTTAATGCAGAAATTGACGGTGATGAGATTGTTTATAAAAACTATTACAACATTGGTGTGGCTGTTTCAACAGAGAAGGGGCTTGTTGTCCCAGTTCTAAAAGACGCTGACAAAATGAGTTTTGCGGATATTGAACAAGGTATCCGTAACTATGCTATAAAAGCGCGTGATGGCAAGCTTATGCCAGACGATATGACAGGTGGTTCATACACTATTACTAACGGTGGAACATTTGGATCTATGATGTCTATGCCTATTTTGAATTACCCTCAAGTGGGTATTTTAGGTATGCACAACATTGTTGAGCGTCCTGTTGTTGTTAACGGTGAAATTGTTATTCGTCCAATGATGTACCTTGCGATGACTTACGACCACCGTATTGTTGATGGCCGTGAAGCTGTAAGCTTTGTTGTTAAAATTAAAGAAGCATTGGAAAACCCTTCTCGTATGTTACTTGGCGTTTAGTTAAGTAACATAGATAGGTAGAGCATTAACTTTACGTTTTTTTTTAAGCGAAGTTAAAACTCAAGCTTAAAATATCACCTATAGATAAAAAAGAAGCCCTCATTTGAGGGCTTCTTTTTGCTTATGTTATTTAAATATCAACCTGTGCAGAAGCACCATGTTCTTGAATAAAATTAAATCGGTCTTCAGGGTTTTTACCCATTAAACGACTCACGATAGATTTACTGTCCGCCAATGACTCAATGTTAATTTGCATCATCTTACGTTTTTCTTGATTCATCGTGGTCTCTTTAAGTTGAGCCGCTGGCATTTCACCTAAACCTTTAAATCGAGTTAAGACAACATTTTTCTTACCTTTGAAGGTTGTCTTCATGTGGTAATCTTTATCTTCATCATCAAGGGCATAAACGCTTGTTGCCCCGTGAGTTAGTTTAAATAAAGGCGGCATAGCAAGGTAAACGCTACCATTTAGTAAAAGCTCAGGCATTTCTTGATAGAAAAACGTTAAAATAAGTGTTGCAATGTGCGCACCATCAACGTCGGCATCGGTCATAATAACAACACGTTCATAACGCATATTTTCAGCTTTAAATTCTTTGCCCATTCCACACCCAAGTGCTTGCACAAGGTCACGGATTTCAGCATTTGCCTTAATTTTATCACGTGTTGCACTGGCTACGTTTAAAATTTTACCTTTTAGCGGTAAGATAGCCTGTGTTTTACGGTCACGCCCTTGCTTGGCACTCCCGCCCGCAGAGTCACCCTCAACAATGAATATTTCAGTACCCTCTGGTGATTTATTTGAACAGTCGCTCAACTTACCAGGCAATGTAATACGACGGCTTACAGCTGTTTTACGTTTCACCTCTTGTTCTTTGCGACGACGACGACGTGCTTCGCTACGTTCAATAGCGTTAAAAAGTAAGCTATCTGCGCTGTTTGTGTCGCTCACCAAATAGTGGTCGAACTGGTCTTTTAATGTATTTTCAACAAGACGAATGGCTTCACGGTTTGTAAGCTTTTCTTTTGTTTGCCCTTGAAAATGCGGGTCTGGGATAAATACACTTAATAATATTTTACAGCCACCTAAAATATCGTCTGCTGTAATATCGGCTACTTTTTTACCACGCATTTCACCGTATTGTTTTAAGCCTTTAGTAATAGCTGCACGTAAACCTGTTTCGTGTGTTCCACCTTGATATGTTGGAATGGTGTTCGCATATGTTTCGCAACCACCGTCTTCTGTGAGCGGCCATGCCAGAGCCCATTCAACTTTCCCAGCATTTTTATCGTCTACAAAATCTTTTTTCCCTGCAAAGATAGAGTTGGTGAGGCAAGGCGTTTGTTTGCCTTCTGCATTGACAAGCTGTGACTTCACATAGTCTTCTAAACCATTTGGATAGTGGAACGTCTCTTCCTTAACTTCACCCTTACTTTCGTCACGCCAGTAAATAGTAACACCACTAAATAAATAAGCTTTAGACTGGACCATTGTTTTAAGGCGCTTAGCACTATAGGTACAACCTTCGTCGAATATTTCCTCTAAGTCAGGGCGGAAAGTTACTTTTGTGCCCTTGCGATTTTTAATTTCACCTAATTCTTGAAGAGGGCCTTGCACAACACCACGCTCAAAACGTTGCATGTATAACTGACCATTTCTTGCCACTTCAACTTCAACAAATGTAGAAAGCGCATTCACAACAGAAATACCCACACCGTGCAAACCGCCAGACGTGCTATAAGCCTTATCAGAGAATTTACCACCAGCGTGAAGTGTACATAAAATAACTTCTAAGGCAGATTTATTTGGATATTTTGGGTGCGGATCCACAGGGATACCACGCCCATTATCGCGAATAACAAGCGTGTTGTCCTTACAAAGTTTTACCCAAATTTTATCGGCATAGCCAGCAACGGCTTCATCCATAGAGTTGTCGAGTACTTCGACCATAAGGTGATGTAAGGCATTATCGTCTGTGCCACCAATGTACATACCTGGGCGCATGCGAACAGGGTCAAGACCTTCTAAAACTTCAATATCAGCAGCTGTATAATTACTTTGTGCAGTCATTTTTTTATCCTCTATCTACAGGGCAAGGCTTTAAGTTTTCGTCAATAGCAACATAAACAGCTTCACTTTTAGCGCTAAGAGCAATTTCACCTGTAATAGGCTCTTCACGCCAAGCTTCCATTGTAACTGTCATAGACGTATTACCGACCTTAGATACAACGGCATAAATTGTAATTGCGTCGTTCAATCGGGCAGGTTTTATAAATTCTGATTTATTCATAGCAACCAAAAAAACACGTGATTTACAACGCTTTTGGGCAACAATAGCACCGGCTTTATCAAGGTAAGCAAGCATAGCGCCACCAAAAAGTGTGCCGTGGAAATTAAGATCCGCTGGCATAATAAAAGTTTTAAAAGCGATGTTTTCTAGCTGTGCAATATTTTTCATAAGAAAAACATACAAAATATAAGGTTTTTTGTAAAGAAATAAGGTTAAATGAAGTGTGGATTTTAAGTTTAGCGGCCTATAAAACTTGACATTGTATGCATTATCTCTTAAATGTAGCATATCAAAATAAAACACATCTACTTTTTCTTATATAATACTGATGGAGGCCTTCACTATGGCTAACACTAAATCTGCTGATTTACTTACAAAATTGGATACAGCCTTACTTTCACTACCAAACCTAACATCGCTTGAAAAAGCCGCTGTACGTGGCGCAGTCACTGAAATTTATTTTAAACTATATCATTATCTATATACGTATAATCCAAACTCTTCTATAGCAACGGATATTGCAAAAAGCATACTTACAACAATTTCCCCGCTTCAAAAAATAGATCTCCAAGAGCTTGAGCATTTGTTACGTGCTTTCAATTCTAAGGTTCCTGCCGAATGCGCTATTAATTCTACAGTAGTTTTAACTGCCGTGCAGAGCCTTACAGAAAAAAAATCTGCTTAAGTTTAATATATAGGAGGTGCCTCCATGGAATCTGACACCACAATAAAGCTTACGCCAATGACTGTAACAAACAGTTGGATAGTTAAAATAACTCTTACCGATTATTTAAAAAAGTGTAATTTAAATAAAGCAAGCGATGCCTGTTTTAATGCATATGACCATGGATTTGTCATAGCAACTTGCGCTTATGCTACTATTCAGCAATTTACAAATCAGCGTCATGTGTATCGTCATCATAAAAAGTTGCAGCTTAAGCCTTTAAATTTAGAGGCGACCTACGGCGCGTTAATGCAATTCAAGTTATATGCTCAAAAAAAGAATCGCGTTACAAAACATGAAGAAAGTTTTTTTATAGCAGGATTTTTCGCAGCTTATTATTTATTTAAATAAGGTGAAATTTATCAACAGATAAAGACTACACAAGGCCTTCAATCGAGTCATTCGCAACAACTAGAAAAAATGCTATTGCTGCTGGTGAAGTATTTTTAGTCCTATCGAAATAAAAAAGAGCCTTTATAGGCTCTTTTTTTTATTTCTCATATATCTTTAGTCAGCCAGCATAACACCTACTTGGCTAGCACCTCCGTCAACGTGAATATTGCCACCTGTAACACCACTTGCAAGGTCGCTTAGTAACCAAAGAGCGGTTTTACCAACTTCTTCTTGTGTTACATTACGTTTTAATGGTGCATTTCTCTCATTGGCATCTAAAATACCTTTAAATCCTGTAATACCAGCAGCAGCTAATGTGCGAATTGGCCCAGCGCTTATACTGTTAACACGCATACCATTTGCGCCCATATCGTCTGCTAAGTAACGAACAGAAGCTTCCAATGCCGCCTTTGCAACGCCCATAACATTATAGTTCGGTACAATTTTTTCAGAGCCATAATAGCTAAGCGTTAATAATGAAGCACCTTCATTTAGAAGTGGTTCAAACGCCTTAGCGACAGCTGTAAAGGAATAGCAAGAAACATCAAGTGTGTTTTTAAAGTTAGAGCGTGTGGTTTCAATATATCGTCCTTTAAGCTCTTCTTTGTCGCTAAAAGCAATGGCATGAACAAGGAAATCAATTTTCCCCCATTTAGCTTCAACTTGTTTTACAGTTTCAGCAATCGCTGTGTCATCGCACACATCACATTCTACAATGAAGTCACTGCCTATGCTTTGTGCTAAAGGTTTAACACGGCGCTCAAGCGCTTCGCCTACATAAGTAAATCCAATTTCAGCACCAGCTTCACTGAGTTGTTGAGCAATACCCCAAGCAATTGAGTTTTTGTTGGCGACGCCCATTATTAGACCGCGTTTTCCCTGCATGATATCCATCTATTTTATTCCTTTAATGAATGATTAGAGGAGGAGGGTACAAGGAATATGTTTTTTTTTCAAGAAATACCGTTATACAGCCTTTGTATGTTTTAAGATCAAGTCTAAAACGGCCTCTATTGCTTGCAAACGTACTTCGCTACGGCTGCCTTTAAATATAAAGCTTTCAGTGATAACGCCATTATCATGCGCAAGTGCCCAATGTACCAATCCTACAGGCTTATCATCGCTACCACCAGTTGGCCCTGCAATACCAGAAACACTGACGGCTAACCGGCTGCCTGAATATTTTTTAGCCCCAATAGCCATTTCTTTTACTGTTTGAGCGCTTACAGCACCATGCTCTTTTAAGGTTTTGGCTTTGACGCCGACCATATCCATTTTTGCGCGATTGGTGTAAGTAATAAAACCACGGTCTACCACAGCACTGCTTCCTGAAATTTCAGTAAGCAAACCGATAATTAAGCCGCCAGTACAACTTTCTGCTGTAGAAATTGTCATACCTTTTTCACGAAGAAACTCTATGGCATTTGATGATTTTTCAACAAGTTGCGATTTAAACATAATGTAAAGCTTTCGTTATTATAGTGCTATTATATCAAAAAGCTTGTGATGGCATACAATTTTTTATATAGTGTGCATCTTATTGTTTAATAAGCATAAATTATTTAGGGTGAAAAAATGAACTTATATGACGTGATGGTAAACAACAACGGCGAGGTTATGCTGTGTATTCCAACGCATGATTTCACTACAGAAAATGCCGAAGTTTTTGTTTATCAGCAGCATTTTGAAATTTGGAGTGAGGGTAAGCTTCAAGTAAAACTTGGCGGTATTCCATGCCATATCATCAAAAAGGCTTTAAACTATAAAGACATTCTTGTTGGTGAATTTACACGTACGGCCGAAACACCAAGTCGTCAATACATGGCAAAGGTTGTTGAACAATAGTAAAAAATCTATTTAAATACTTTTGGTAACCCTTTAAGAATAAATTTAAATATCCCAATTTCGCCGTGATAAATCTCTTTTATCCCAACATTCATAAAAGCATTAAAATCGTGTGATTGCATAAACATTTCTCCTTTTTCCCTAACTACTTATGAGGTTGCGTATAATTTTTTTCTTAAACATCTGACAAAAAATTGACATGGTTATGAATTATGCAAGAAAAAACCCTTAATTACTTGAAGGATTCAGAGTTACAGGCTAATATCAAGCAACAATAAATAATTAACTTTTTAACTATATCGGAGAATTTCCAGTGAACGGAAACGCACGTAATATTTTATTCTGGGCCATGTTGGTTCTACTCGCATTATCTATGTATCAAATGGTTGACCCATCTAAGCTTAATACAGCAGGTACAAAAGTAAGCTATTCTGAAATTATGAATCTTGTTGATGAGGGTGCTGTTTCAGGCGTTCAAATCAAAGGTCAAACCATTACAGCTGTACGTAGTGACGGGCAGGAGTTGGAAGCACTTTCTCCATACGACCCTGACCTTATTAAAAACCTACGTGAAAAAAATGTAGCCATAGAAGTTAAACCTCAAGAAGGCGAAAGTGTTCTAAAGCAAATCCTAATTAGCATGTTGCCAATTGGTGTTATCATTCTTTTCTGGGTTGTTATGATGAATAAAATGCAGGGTGGCGGCAAAGCTATGAGCTTTGGTAAATCTAAAGCCCAAATGCTTACAGAAAACCAAATTCGAGTAACATTTGACGATGTAGCGGGCGTTGAAGAAGCCAAGCAAGAACTTGAAGAGGTTGTCGATTTTCTAAAAGACCCAACAAAATTCCAACGCCTTGGTGGTAAAATCCCTAAAGGTGTTCTTTTAGCTGGTTCTCCTGGTACTGGTAAAACTTTGCTTGCACGTTCTGTTGCAGGCGAGGCGGGTGTACCGTTCTTTACAATTTCAGGCTCTGAATTTGTTGAAATGTTTGTCGGTGTTGGTGCTTCTCGTGTACGTGATTTATTTGAACAAGGTAAGAAAAATGCCCCTTGTATTATCTTTATTGATGAGATTGATGCTGTGGGTCGTCACCGTGGTACTGGTATTGGTGGCGGTAATGACGAACGTGAGCAAACACTTAACCAACTTCTTGTTGAAATGGATGGGTTTAGTGCGAACGAAGGTGTTATCCTTATTGCCGCAACAAACCGCCCAGACGTTCTAGACCCTGCGCTTATGCGCCCAGGTCGCTTTGACCGTCAAGTTATGGTGCCACTTCCAGATATTAAAGGTCGTGAGCAAATTTTAAAAGTACACATGCAAAAAGTGCCATTAGCATCAGATGTTGATGCGCATGTAATAGCCCGTGGTACACCAGGTTTTAGCGGTGCAGACCTTGCAAACCTTGTAAATGAATCAGCCTTAATGGCAGCTAGAAGTGACAAACGTTTGGTTGACATGGAGGATTTTGAAATGGCTAAGGATAAAGTTATGATGGGTGCAGAACGTAAAAGCGCTGCCATGACTGAAGGTCAAAAGAAAACCACAGCCTACCACGAAGCTGGGCACGCCATTGTGACAATGTTTATTGAAGGTGAAGCTGATCCTTTACATAAAGTAACTATCATCCCACGTGGCCGTGCTTTAGGAGTTACTATGTCACTTCCTGAAGAAGATAAGGTAACTTACGACAAGGTTTATCTTGAAAACCAGATCGCTATTTTGATGGGTGGGCGTTTGGCTGAAGAGATGATATTAAACCAAATGACAACTGGTGCTTCAAATGATATTGAACGTGCAACAGACTTAGCGCACAACATGGTTTGTGCATGGGGCATGTCTGATAAAATGGGTCCTCAGGTTTATGGGTCTAAAGATCAAGACCCATTCTTAGGACGCAGTATGGGTGGCGGCTCAAATGCAGGTCTAAGCTCAGAAACTGCTAAATCTGTTGACGCTGAAGTGCGTATGTTTATCGATAAAAACTATAAGCGTGCCAAGAATATTCTAACTGAAAATATAGATAAGTTACATCAACTTAGCGAAGCTTTGTTAGAATATGAAACACTTGATAAAGCGCAAATTGACGATCTTTTTGATGGCAAGCCAGTTATTGCTAAAAAAGGGACAAGGCGTAAGCAAAAGGCCGAAGCTGCTCAGCAAAATAAAATTAAAGAGCGCGTTGAAAAATCTGCCTCAAAAGCTTCATCTGAAAAGAAAGACGCTAAAAAATCTACTGCTAAAAAAGCAGCTCCAAAAAAAGCAGCTGCAACTAAAAAAACAGTAAAGAAAGTCGATAAAAAATAATGGAAAAAGAGATAGTTGGCTGGAAAGCCTCTGCAAAAATAAACAAGAGTGATATTTCAATCTATGAAGAAATTTTGTTTCCTTTAGAGGCTGCTATCGACACAGGCAAGGAAGAGAATCAGTGGAATATCAATGCTTTTTTTCCAGCTACTCAAAGCAAAGAAAGTATTTTAAATGCTTTTAAAATAGCCGATGAAATTTCTGGCACCACTTTAAATATTAGCCTGACAGTTGTTTACGATGACGACTGGAAGGCTACTATGAAGCACGGTTTTCCACCTTTGGAAGTTGGCGGTTTCTTTGTTCACAGTTTTGAAGAAGAAGCGCCTGAAGGCATGGTTTCTCTTAAAGTTCCTGCTGGCATGGCATTTGGTACGGGCGAACACCCAACAACAGCCGCTAGCTTAACGCTTTATGATGAAATCACAAGTGAAGATGACAAGTTTAATAACATACTCGATATGGGGTGTGGCAGTGCCATACTTGCTATGGGTGCAGCTAAGAAAAACGGAACCTTTTGCCTCGCCGTTGACATTGACGAAACAAGTATAGATGTTGCAATAGAAAACTGTATATTTAACAATGTGGCTGACAAGGTTACATGTGCCGTTAGTGACGGATTTAAGTCTGAAATTGTGCAAAGCAAAGCACCATACGACCTTATATTTGCAAATATTTTGGCAAATCCGCTTATTGAAATGTCTACCGATCTCATCAATTGCTTAGATGATGGCGGTGTCGCTATTCTTTCTGGGTTTTTAACTACCCAAAAAGATGCAGTCGTACAAGCCTACGAAGAAAAAGGTATGACATTACTTAATGAGATAACCATAGATAAATGGATGGCTGTCACGGTTGTTAAATAAAATAAACCTTTAAAATATAAAGAGTTGCTTACGAATTTTAAGCAGCTCTTTTTTTTATGCACTAAACAAAACTTGCACCAAAGCTTTCAAACAACCATACTTATATAATAATAATTTATAAAAATAAGGAATTAATTATGCCTAAAGTTGCGATTATCCTTGCTGGTTGTGGCGTTGACGACGGAAGCGAAATAAATGAAAGTGTATTGACTGTCTTACACCTTAGAAAGCTAGGTGCTGAAGTATGTTTTTTAGCACCTGATATTGAACAGGCTGATGTCATCAATCATAAGACAGGTCATGTGCATGAAGGTCATGACCCTCGGAATGTTCTTGAGGAATCATCTCGTATTGCGCGTGGCGACATTCATGCCTTATTTGACGTGCATGCGGATGATTACGACGCACTTATTTTTCCCGGCGGTTTTGGTGCAGCGATGAATCTTTCCGATTTTGCATACCGAGATATTATTGACGATATTGACGTGGAACTTCATGTTAAAAATTTAGTAAAAGGTATGATAGAACGTAAAAAGCCAGTAGGGTTTATTTGTATTTCTCCTGCATCTATTGCGAGTGTCGTACTTAAAAATACAGGCGCAAAACTAACAATTGGGCATGATGAACATATTGCTCAAAAGGTAAGAGACCTCGGCTGTGAGCACGTTGATTGTGGAGTGGATGATATCGTTATTGATGAAAAATATAATATTATTTCAACACCAGCCTATATGATAACACACGATATTTTAGAAGCCGAAAAAGGTATTTCAAAACTTGTGGAAGAAGTTGTTAAGCGAGCTTCCTAAAAAGAATATATAGGGTATTTAAATATTTATTGATGGCCGACTCGAATGCGCGGGTCTGCAAGTGCGTATGAAATATCAGCGATAAGATTACCAAGCAAGGTTAATACCGCACCAATACTTAAAATTCCCATGATAAGTGGATAATCACGCATCATAACGCCGTCATAAAAAAGTTTCCCCATACCTGGGATAGAAAATAAACTTTCAAATATAACACTCCCACCAATAAGCCCTGGAATACTTAAACCTAAAATAGTAATGACCGGTAACAGGGCATTTTTAAGACCGTGTTTATACATAATCGCATTTTCTTTAAGCCCTTTAGCACGCGCTGTTGTCATATATTCTTGGCGTATCACTTCAAGCATAGAGCTACGCATATAACGACTTAAACCGGCAATGCTGCCAAGCACACCAATTATAATAGGCAGAATAAGGTGATGCGCCCAGTCTAATAAACGTTCATGCCATGCCCAGTGTTCACTCCCAAAACTTGAAAGCCCCGAAACAGGTACCCAACCAAGTTGAACACCAAAATATATCATGCACAATAAACCTATCCAAAAGCTTGGCGCTGCAAAAAGTGTGAAAACAATGACAGTTGTCGACTTATCAAAAAAACTGTTTTGATATTTAGCTGATGCAACACCTAAAGGGATGGCCAACAGCAGTACAATAAGCAATCCGATCACATTCATCCATAGTGTAACAGGAAGGCGTTCTATTATTTTTTCCGAAACATCACGCCCATCTGGCGCAAAAGACTGCCCAAAATCCAAACTTATAAAGCGGGTTAACCAGTCAAAATATTGAATATGAACAGGCTTGTCTAAGCCGTAATGCTCTCTAAGTTTTTGCTGTGCTTCAACACTTATTTTTGGATTTAAATCTGTTTCCATAGAAACAGGTTCGCCGGGTGCGAGTTGAATAACAACGAAAGAAATAAGTGTAATGCCAATAAGTAATGGCACCATTCCAACAAGTCGTTTCAGTAAATAATTCAACATACAAACAGTGTAAAACCCTTACTGGGCTTTGTCACTTTAAAAATGTCAGCTTATAACTGTTATATAGTTTTGCCTGTGTCCATAAAACTATAGAGAATAAAATGTTAAGAGGGGCAAAATTAATGTCAAAAAACAAATCATCAGAGAACCGTAAAGGTTTCCGTAAACTTGACGCTGAAGAAAATTTACTAAACCAAGAAAGCGGCTATAAAGATTTGCAAGGGCTTTCAAGTGAAGAAGCTTTGAGCTTTATAGATGAGCAAAATAAGCTTGAGGATCAGAACCTTGTGTATGACGCTGAACCTACCGTTGAAGAATTACGCGCTCAACGTACAGCCGACTTAGAAGAAGAATTTGGTGATGTAGGCAACTCTGCACTTGCCGACGCGCTTTCTAAAGCGCTGGAACGCTAATTTATATAATGTGATTGAACATAAAAAAACCCTCTAAATTGAGGGTTTTTGTTTTCGATGATTTATATTTTTTCAAAATAAGCATTGATAAAATACTCTTCCCAATCATTTTCTGTATTTAGGGTTGGCATTTCATCTTCTGTTACCTCTTTATCAAATTCTTCGCAAAATTGTAAAAATTGAGTTTGCGCTAAAACTTGATTAGGGTTTTCTTTAATATTGATATTGCTATGTATGCACAGCATAAAGGCTCCAAAAAAGTAAAAAATAAGGGGTGTTTCAATATCTGTATCTGTATATATAATCATATTTTGAAATTTTTCAAGTACCCTGCATTAAAAAGCCTCTAACATAAGAGGCTTTTTAAAATTATTGAGTAAACACTTTTCGTGTTTGTAAAACCTTTGGTATATACCAATCTATAAAGTTATGGCTAATACCAGCGGGTGCTTCTTCAATGTTTTGAATGCGCTTTTGAATAGCAATTAAACTGTAAGGTGCATATAAAAATAAGTATGGTTGCTCATCGTTTAATATTTCTTGGAAACGGTCCAGGTGTCTTTTGCGTTCAGCTTGGTCAAAAGTACGCCTTGCTGCAACCATGGCATCGTCTGCCTCTTTATTGCTAAAGCCTACTATATTAAATTCTTTTTCACCCATTTTGCTTGAATGGAAAATGTCAAAAGGGTCTGGTTCGGGTGTGAGTGACCAACCTAAAATAAAGGCTTCGAACTGGCGTTTGTTGATAGTGTTTTGAATAAACGTAGACCATTCTTGAACATTAATATTCATTTTGACACCAATATTTGCAAATGCTTGCTGCATTAATTCAGCAGTCATTTTACGCATATCATTTCCTTGATTTGTTATTACAGTAAATTCAAACTGTTTTTTCTGACCATTTATATTTTTATCTAAAAGTCCGTCACCGTCTGTATCTTCCCATCCAGCTTCGGCTAATAACTGCTTGGCTTTATTTATATCCTGTAAATATGGTTTGATGTTTTCGTTGTAAGCCCATGTACCAGGCTTAAACGGACAGGCCAATGGTAACCCCTGTCCAAACAATACGCCTTCAACAATATCTTCACGAGATATGGCGTAAGAAAGCGCCTGTCGCACCTTTTTGTCCTTAAATAAAGGATGGTCTAATTTAAAGCCCATGTACGTATACCCATTGGAAAGGTATTTGTACTTTTCAAATTTATCGGTAAAAGCTTTACTATTTGTTAGCCTTGTAAACTGTAAAGGCTTAAGCCCCATACTGTCTATATTGCCTGCCTTTAGCTCTAAAAATTGCGTATCCGTATCTGGGATCTGGCGGGTCATTAAGTTGCTAATATAAGGCATATGCTGAAAATGATTTGCGTTAGCCTTTAAAGTAACAGATTCTCCACGCTTCCAAGTCCCTAAAATGTAAGGACCTGTCCCCATAGGATTTTCTTTTAAAGAGCTGTTGTTAATATCTTCTGCTTCTAACCTTTTTTTAGGTAAAATTTTAAGCGTCCAACTGGCAAGGGCAGGGGCAAAAGGCTCGTCATAAGTTACTTTAAAAGTATAATCGTCGACAACTTCAGCACTTGAAACAGCTTGATAATCCCCAGCATAAGGTGTTAGCGTTTTAGGGTCGGTTAATGTTTTAAAAGTAGCCATAACATCGTGTGCTGTAAATTTTGTACCATCAGCCCACTTTACGTTTTGTTTTAGATAAAATGTCATAGTTAAACCATCTTCAGAAATATCCCATCGATCTGCAAGATCTCCAACAAGATTTAAGTCTTTATCATATTTTAAAAGTCCATCATAAATATTACTAGAAATGGCGTGCGAAGCACTGTCAGACGATGTCCAAGGAATAAGGTTGCTCGCTTCACCGATAGCAGCGTCTATGTAAACACCGCCACTCTCAGGTGTGTAAACGACTTTCTCAACCTCTTTATTTTGTGCAGAATCTTCAGAGGAACAAGCACACAAAACTGCCAGTAGTAATAATGCTAGAGATTTTTTCATAAAATTAACTCCAAGTTAAAGACACAATATATGAGAGGTAAAGTGTAACAAGAACCACACCTAAAGCCTTCGTATTTGGTTTAGACACTAAAAACAGATAAGCAACAACAAATCCTAAAATAAGCATCACGAATAAATCTGTTGAAAGTTCTTCTTGTACATGCATAGTTTTGACGATGGCTGCCGCACCTGTGGCACCTAAAGCGTTAAACACGTTAGAGCCAGCAACGTTACCCAATGTCAGTCCAATATTGCCATGACGTGCCGCTGCTATTGTTGCTGCAATTTCAGGTAAGCTTGTGCCAACAGCTACCAATGTTAAACCAATAATACGCTCACTTACACCAAAGTACTCAGCAAGAACGACAGCACCATTTACAGTTAAATCAGCACCTAAAAATAAACCTAAAAGACCCAAGGTTATAAACGCAGCCGCAATATAACCATTTTTGGGCAGGTTAATTTCTTCTTCAACCTCAGCTTCACTAAAGCCTTCTTTTTTACCAGATTGATGTGCAAAATAAAGATAAACAGCTAAACCTAAAATTAAAATAATACCAGAAACTGTATTTACTTCGCCTTGCGTTAAAATAATAAAAGCAAAAATCCACATACACATCATCATAATAAGGTATTCGCGAATTTGCTCTTTATTTGGAGTGAATTTTTCCATCAATAACAAACCAATACCCAAAACAAGGGCTATGTTAGCAATGTTACTCCCAATAATGTTACCAAAAGCAATAGAAGGCTTGTCAGCTAGAGTCGCTGATAGTGTTGCAATGATTTCTGGCAAACTTGTACCAAAACCAATGACAGCTACGCCAATAAAGATGCTTGAAAGTTTGAACTTATGGGAAATAAAAACCGCGCCATCTACCAAGCGATTGCCACAATAAAACAGTAAAAACAGACCGAGAATACACGATAAAACCGATGTAAGAAGTGGATCTACATTCAAAAAACTCATTATTTAGTACTTTCTTTAAGGCTTTCTTGTTCGCGTATTTTATTTGATTTTGAGGAAGAGGTCTCTTCTTCAACGTCTAAAAATTTTACACGAAGCTTAGTTATACTTTGATTTTTCTTAGTTACGATTTTAAATGCGAGACCGCTAAAATTGAAAACTTCGCCAAGTTTTGGCATGCGCTCTAAATGGTCAATAATAAGCCCTGAAAGAGTGACAGCATCTTCATCTTCAGGCAATTCCCAGCCAAACTCGCGGTTTGCATCACGTACAGGAAAGTGGCCTGAAACTGTAATAGAACCGTCTTTTTCAAAGCGGTGCGTTACTTTAACAACGTCATGTTCATCCACAATCTCACCAACAATTTCCTCCAGAATATCTTCTAAAGTCACTACGCCTTGAATGTCACCATATTCGTCCACTACTAAAGCTAAATGTTTTCGGTGAGACTGAAATTCAACAAGCTGATCGCTTAACAATACGTTTTCTGGAATAAAGTAATTGTCTTGGATAACATCTTCGATATTAAATACTTTATTACGTTCTTTATAGTTGTAGTAAGCTTTAAAGAAGTCCTTCACCAATAAAATACCGATAAGATTATCGCTATCGTCTTTCCAAACAGGCAAACGGCTATGCACAGGCTTTGTAGAAAGAAGTTTATAAATATCTTCAACAGGCATGGATGCATCTAACATTTCAATATCGCGCCTATGAACCATAACATCTTCTACTGTCATTTCATCTAGCTTTAGAATGCTATCAAGCATACGGTGTTCACCTTTTTCAAGAACGCCTTCTTCTAAGCCAAGCCCAATAGCCCCGCGCACATCGTCTTCGTCAAAGTTGCTACCGTCATTTGCTTTAATACCTATAAGTCTTAAAATTAAATTGGCAATACCTTGGATAAAATATGTAAATGGCTTTAATACAAAAATAATTAAGCTCATAGGAAATGCTATCCACATAGCATGCTTTTCAGGGTTACGGCTTGCAATTGTTTTAGGAATAATTTCTGAAAAGATGAGCACTAAAAATGTCATTACAAGCGTCGCAACAGCAATACCACTTTCACCAAAAAGGCGAATAAATAAACCAGTCGTTAAAGCAGAGGCGCCAATATTAACAAGGTTATTACCTAACAATATTGTGCTCAGCAATCTTTCGGGTTTTCGCGTAACGTGATTAACCGTTTTCGCATGGTCATCACCTTCTTTTTCAAGTTTATGTAGCTTGGGTTTGCTTGCAGACATCAAGGCTGTTTCAGACCCTGAGAAAAATGCAGAGCACAGAAGTAAAAATATAATAAAACCTAAAATCATTAGAATTTCTGTATCAGTCATCAGAAGGATGTAACCTTTATGTTATTGAAACTTTAACTTTTATTTTATCACCGTTGTTGCCTAAGCTGCCAAACATAGACAAGTCACCAGTGTGCCTCATTGAAGGGGGAATGAGGTTTCTCATATCCAACCAGTCAAGGCAAGCACCTTTTACAGCTTTAACAATATAAGAGCCCGCATCACCAGACTCAAAATAAGGAGCGAGCTCGCTTATAGTAGAAACAGAGGCTATAATTTCTTTTACTTCATCTTTAGTTTCATCTGGTAATTTATTAAATTTCGCATTGCATGTTAATTCATTTAAGAAAGAAATAGGGAGGCTTTCAATAATGTGGACATGGTTATTATCGCTACCGTCCTCAACAATTTCGTTAATGTTGATTGGTTTAATCTCACCAGTCCTTGTATTTAGACGCCATTTTTCTGAATTTGACCCCGCGCAAAACGCAGTAATTAAATCATCAATATCATATTTATGGTCGAACAATTTGTCCGTAAACATTATTACACCCTTATTTTAAAAAAGTGATTATCACTTATTTAAGTGTATATAGCAAGAAGGCAAAACGCTCTTTAACTTGCAAAAATAAATGGCTAGCGTTATTGTGTAACCACAAGGTCACATTATGTCAGACAAAGAAAAAGAAAGAGGGTCAGGTTAAGCCATGTCTATAGAACCTATAAAAGTTTCTGGAACTTATGAAAAACCTATTAAAATAGTCTTATTGGTCATTGCTATTATAGCTGGTATGTTTATTATTGGCGCCTTAAAAGACGTACCTGTTTACCAAGTTCAAAAGGAGGTTGCATTATAAAATGTTTCCGATAGTTTTTATCAGCATATTGCTTTTCTCTTTAGAAGTAGGTGCACAAGAAGTTGACTTCGATAAAGAATTCCCCTTATCAGAAAACGACCTTTACTACCCACTGATCGGCGAAAACGGTGAATTACCATCAGAAATGGAAAACGCTTCTGGCAACGCTCCTTCGTATCAACAACCTTATACATCTCCTCAGGCGCGTATAGAAGATCGCTTTGTGCAAGAAAATGCAAAAGCCATAGAAGAAGATGAAGTTGAATCTATTTATGAAGAACCTTCTTCTTTAGGATTTACGCCAAAGCAAGCTGATAAAAGTTTAAATAACAGCCCTATAAAGCCGCCTGCGTCAGGTGCAACAAGCTTCAGCATAGAAGACTTAAAACGTACAAAAGTAAATCAAACATATACAGAAAAAGACTTAGCTGAAGCTGAAAAAGCTGTTACAGCTATGGAACAAACTATCGAATCTTTAATTGGGGCTAACTTAGAAACTGAGACAGAAATAAGCGGGCAAGCCCAAAAACAAGATGCAAGACCACTTGGGGAGTTCCCGAAACTAACATCTATAAATGAAGAGGATGTTTCTTCTTACGGTATATTTACTCAAGAAACAGGTGGGTACCATTCAAATATCTGGAGCCGTATTAACAGAGCAGATGTTGATAAATTTTTTGTGAAAGTGCAAGACGGTAACTTACAAAGCACCGTTTTACGTGAAGAACTGGTAAAATTATTACTTACAAAAGCAGCTGAACCTGAAGGCGAAAGCGAAGTAAATTGGCTAGCTGCACGTGCTAAAGTGCTACAAAGCTTAGGTGAGGTGTCACGTGCAGGTATTTTACTTTCAAGCGCAGGCATTAACCAAGAAAATGTAAACCGTTATAAAAACATGGGACAAGTATGGGTCGAAAGCAATCTTATGCGCGGCAACGGCAAAGAAACATGCCCATTTGTACGCCAAAATATTTTAAATACAGACAACCCTTTTTGGCACCGATCACTTATGGTGTGCCAACTCCTTTCACGTGATCTTAAAGGTTTAGCGCTGAGCACAAATATGCTCACTGAAAAGACGCGTCGTGCCGACCCATTATTGTTTGCATTGTTAGATACCATACAAGGGCACGCTGAAGCGCCAATGCTTCAGCCAAATCAAAAACTATCACCGCTCCATAGTGTTGTATACGCAGAGTCTCCTGTTCTATTAACACCAAACGTTATTCCATTATTGTCAGACGCTGTATTAAGACGTGTTGCTAAAAACGTAACATTGCCTTTAAGTATACGCCTGCAAGCCGCAGAATATCTAGTTAACAACTTTAATGAACTAAACGATCTTGCATTGTTAGGTTTACTTTATGACAAGGTAGAATTTGATAAGTCCATCGTTGAATCTCCAGGCGTTGACCGATATGCAGAAGAAGAAGTGGATGGCAGCTTAGCGCGTGCATTATTATGGCAAGGCTCTATTGTTTCAGGGTTACCTTCAACAAGAGCTCTTACCTTAAAAGCCTTATGGGAACGTGCCGAACGTGACGGTTTATTCCATCTAGCCTCCAAGCTTACGCCCAAAATCAGAAACATTTCAGCAGACTCAAACTTAGCATGGCTTTCTCCAGAAGTTATCAATCGTAGTTTGAAGTTTGGTGATATTAAAACGGCTGAAAAATGGTGGGAAACATTAAAAGAAAACCGCTCTCTTTCACGTGAACTTATCGCAAAACGTGAAGCTTTAAAAATAGCATTTGCATTTATTGATGAAGAATTAGAAACAGAAACTTTCGATAAATGGATAGCATCTAAAAGCTTGTATGACGAAAGTGACCGTACAGAAATTCAGAGAACTCTTACATTTTTAGAAGCATCTGAAATTGCCTTTCCTGCAACCATTTGGCAAAAACTACATGAAAGCATGGACGATGGCTTTGTAGACCAAACTAAAGACGTAAGTCCTTTGTGGTTAAGGCTATTAGGTTCAAGTTTAGAAGCGCAAAACACTGCAGGTTCTATCATGCTTTTAAGCGAACCGTTACTCATTACTGATATGATTGGTTTAAGTGAACAAACCGCAGGTAACATAGTAACAGGCTTTAGATTTTTAGGTATGAATGATATTGCCAAAAAACTTGTTTTAGAAGCGGTTATAAACTTAAAATAATGATATCAACAAAATCTAGCCTGCTTTTAGAAGCATATAAGGAATACCTTATAGCTATAAAAGGGGCTGCTATAAATACGGTTGAAACCTATGACCTTATTTTACAAAACTTTGCAGATAGCGTTGATGAAATTGCCAATGTAACTCAAGCCGATATTGAAAAATATTTACAAACTATCAATGAAAAATCACTCAAAGCTTCAACTCAAAAGCACCATATATCTACATTAAAAACCTTCTATAATTTTTTATTATCCAAGAAGGTTGTAACAAAAAATCCTTGCGCTAACATTGACTTACCAAAAACAACTAAAGCTTTACCTAAATTTATAGAAGAGGGGGAAATGCAGCGCCTTTTAAATGCTTGTGTTGGCGCGTCTGCAAAGCAAATTAGGTTGCGGACAATGTTTTTACTTTTATATGCAACAGGCATGCGTGTGAGCGAGCTTGCAGGCCTTACAATGGGTGATATCAAGCAAACCGAAGAGGGGTTTTTACGCATTACAGGTAAGGGCAATAAAACACGTTTAGTGCCTATGGGTTTGGCCACAAAATCGGCTTTGGATCACTACATAAAAAATGCAAGGGAAGAAGTTAACCCGCTGAATTCAAATTACTTATTTCCATCCCCTCGTAGGAAGAATGAAGGATTGACGAGACAGCGTATTTTTCAGATTTTACAAGAAGTTTCAATGCCGCTGGGTATAGAAATTTCACCACACGGTTTTAGGCATAGCTTTGCAACGCATTTGCTTGAAAATAAAGCAAATTTAAGGGCGGTTCAAATTATGTTAGGTCATGAAAACATGAGCACAACAGAAATTTACACTGCAGTGGTCGACAAACAAAAACGAAAAACCATTGAAGAAAATCACCCTCTTTGTTTAGATGGTTTCAACCTCGATTTAGACGAATAATAGGCGAATGCACGCGGAACGAACGGCGAATAACAGAGTAATATATGCGTTATATAAGTGGTATATCATGCCTATTTTTCAAAAAAAGCGAATGGCTTTGAAAAAAGACAAAAAAAACTCACAAAATAAATTGTGAGTTTTTTTTCGTGCGATATTTTATAGCCTGTTCATGTCGTTAATAGCGACATTGCCAATAGCTAGAAGCCGCGCCCCAAATATTAAAATATTGGGTATATCCAGGTGGAATACTTGCTGTACCCCAAGTGCCATTAGAACCTTTAATACGGCAATAAAGCATTGAAGGTTGATCGTTGTGAATGACCAGGCGATGATTACCTCGGTTATCAGCTCGATATTCAAACTGCATAGCTGAAGTCGAAAATGAAATAAGCGCTACAACTATAAGCATTGATATTTTTTTAAGCATTGTAAATTCCTCAAAATATATTTGAGCATCCATGCGCTTTAAAAGGTAAGTTAGATCCGTTTAACTGTTTGTGATACTACCAGTTTATAATTGATAGTCAACACATTTTCACGCCAAATATACATTTTGTATACATAAAAAAAGAGCCTGCATTGCAAACTCTTTGTTAAATACGCTATGAATACTAAACACCATGAAATGTGTTGTAGGCATTTATGATTTTATTCATTTGCTGTGCTAAACTTTCAAAACGGTGCGAGCCACCATCCACTTGCACAACCTCAACATGGCTAGAAAAGAATTTATATGAAAGTACAGGGTCTATCACCGTATCACCTTTTTCTATATAAATAAGGGCATTTGGGTGTCTAGATGTAAACTTTGGATAACTTTCAACCACATCGGCCGTTAAAATTTCAGTTTTAGTTGTTTTAAAATTTTGATTACTGCCAATATATTTTTCTAATGACTTACGCGGTGCAAAAGTTGGGTTTAAAGCAACGCCAAACACTTTTGGGTTTATCATACTGTCTAAAGCATAGAAACCACCAAGTGAGCAGCCAACAACAAGGCTAACGTCTTCTTCATCAATCTTTTCTAAAATAGCCGCTGCATTATCTTCGTAAGGTGCAGACGTGTCATAAGAAAAGGGGATAACTTTAAAATATTTTGATAAGGATTTTACTTTTTCATTGTTAGGGTCAAAAGCCGAAGCAAACCCGTGTAAATATAGGCAATTCATACAGATACCTCATGTAAGATTATAAAAAATAAAAGAAAAGGTTTTTTTATGCCTTATATATATCGTATTTTCATAGAAAGAACAACCCCTTCAAATGCACTCTAAATAGAACCACATTCACCCTGTTACACTTGACAATTAAGTGAATACATATCATAAAGACCTTTAACAAAAGTTTTATGGGAATAGGTTTAAAGTTAATGGCTAAACAACATTTTTTAGAATTTGAAGCTCCGCTTGCTGACTTAAGTAAAAGACTAGAAGAGTTAAGCACCCTAAAAGGCACAGATAAAGAGCTGCCTGTAAAGGACCTTGCAGAGGAAATAAACCGCCTGCACATTAAAGAAAAATCTATCATGCGTCGCTTGTACCGTAACCTTAGCCCTTGGCAAAAAGTTCAAGTTGCAAGGCACCCAAACCGCCCACATGCTACAGACTATATTAAAAATCTTATTACAGATTTCACACCACTTGCAGGTGACCGTTTATATGGAGAAGACAAAGCCATGCTAAGTGGCATTGGTAAATTTTTAGGTAAAAGCGTTGTTGTATTAGGTATTGAAAAAGGTAGCAATACAAAGGAACGTGTTGCTTATAACTTTGGTATGCCCAAGCCAGAAGGCTACCGCAAGGCACAACGCCTTATGGATATGGCTGAAAAATTTAAGCTTCCACTCATTACATTTGTAGACACACCTGGTGCTTTTCCTGGTGTTGAAGCGGAAGAACGTGGTCAAAGCGAAGCCATTGCTTCATCTATCGAAAAACTTTTAAGCCTCAATGTTCCTGTGATTAGTGTTATTACAGGTGAGGGTGGTTCTGGTGGTGCGTTAGCCATTGCCGTGGCCGATAAAGTGCTTATGCTTGAACATAGTGTTTATTCTGTCATTTCACCAGAGGGGTGTGCTTCTATTTTATGGCGCGACGCCCGCAAGGCTGAACTTGCAGCAGAAGCGCTTAAAATGACAGCCAAAGACCTTGATAAATTTGGCATTATTGATGGTATTATTAAAGAGCCAGTTGGTGGAGCTCAGCGTGATATTGAACTGACGATGAAACGTGTGAGCGACGCCATTGCCAAGTCTCTTACTGAAGTGGAAAAGGCAGGTGCTACAAAGCATAACCGACGTGAGAAGTTTATTGCCTTAACAAGGCTAGATAGCTGATACATAAAACAGGCTCGTTCATTAAAAAACAAAAAGGCCCTCGAAAGAGAGCCTTTTTTTATCGATATTAACAGCTAGAGCGTGGCATTAAATGCTTATATTTACGCGGAAACGGCTTAACCCTTGTATTAAACTGCTTTAAACGAAGCGTTGCCGCACATGCTTTGCCTTTGTTGCTGTTAAAAGATCTGGCCTCATACTTATGTGACAAGGCCAATATTTCACGCATATCCAATTTAAATATTTCAGGTTCTAAATGCGGCCCACAAGATAAAGAAATAGAAACAGCATGTGCCATAAGCATTTGCCTATGCCGCGTTGAAACACGGCAACCACCGCCAACAACCAGCACACGTTTCAGGAGGTTCTCTTCTAACTGCTCTTGCGCCATTTTTAAAATAGCACCGTCAACTTCTGGACGAGGAACTTCTGCCCCTAAATCTTCGATATCATCTTCTGTGTAAATTATATAATCATCAGATATTAATGCTTTTCTAATAAGTGCTAGAGCCGATTCGTCGGCACCTAAAACAATAATTTTTCGCATAAAGGTTCCTTATAAAGAAAAAAGGTAAAAGATGTGTTTTTAATACTAACAATATAAATAAGGGGTTAGCCTATAAAAAACAAGTCCTAAATTTTAGAATAAAATAGCACCCTTAAAGCTTGTAAATACAATTCTAGTTCCCCATATATAATTTAAGGTAGTATTAACCTGTGTAGGCTGTTAATATATTAACAATAACAAAATAAAAAATGGATACTCACAATGTCTAAAGACGCACAACCTAATGTACAAGACGCATTCCTAAACCATCTTAGGAAGTCCAGACAACCTATTACTGTATTTTTAACGAACGGGGTTAAACTTCAAGGCAAGTTAACGTGGTTTGATAATTTTTGCTTAACTTTAACACGCGATGGTGTTACACAGTTGGTTTATAAGCACGGTATCTCAACAGTTATGCCGGGTGATACATTCGACATTAAAGATCTTACAGGTTTTGATAATGACGGCAACTGCTAACATAGCTTAATAAGCTAGATTATATAGATAGAACATGTTCAATAAATGATAAACAAATCTAATGATACTGCAAAACCACAGTCTCGGGCTGTGGTTTTGCACGTCGAACTTCCAGAACACTTAAAGTCAAACAGCGCAACTTCGCTTAGATCTGTACAGGCAAAGCTTGAAGAGGCTGTAAATTTGGCCGAAGCACTAGAGCTTGATGTTGTTCATAGTGAAATTATTCAACTACGCGACGTTAACCCTAAAACCTTTATCGGGAAAGGGCGCTTAGAAGATGTTGAAAAAGAACTGGACTCTGGTGATGGTGTTGAGGTTGTTATTGTTAACGCCAAATTAAGCCCAAGGCACCAAAAAAACCTAGAAGAAACACTTATGGTGAAGGTTATTGACCGTACGCACCTTATTTTAGAGATTTTTGCCGCCCGTGCTCAAACAAAGGCGGGGCGTTTGCAGGTTGCACTGGCACACCAAACTTACTTGCAAGGCAGGCTGGTACGTGCATGGACACACCTTGAGCGTCAGCGTGGTGGTATGAGTAAAACAGGTGGACCAGGTGAAAGACAGATTGAGCTAGATAAACGTATGATTCGTGACCGTATCCAGCTGATTAAGACTGACCTAGAAGCGGTTAAGAAAGAGCGTGACTTACAGCGTCGTGCTCGTGAAAAGACCGAAATACCTGTTGTTTCACTTGTGGGTTATACCAACGCTGGTAAATCAACCCTGTTTAACGCATTGGTAAGTGAAGACCGTCAAAGTGAAACAGAAGATGCCTTTGTAAAAGACATGTTATTTGCCACGCTAGACCCATTGATGCGTAAAATTAAACTCCCTTCAGGGCGTGAGATTATTTTGAGCGATACTGTAGGTTTTGTTAGTGATTTACCGCATGAACTTGTTGAAGCTTTTTCTTCCACACTTGAAGAGGTTACACTTTCAAACCTTATTATTCATGTACATGACGGCGCAAGTGAAGATGTCAACGCACAGCATCAAGACGTTGTGGACGTTTTAAAGTCTATCAAAGCCAATGACATTGACACCTTGAATGTGGCCAACAAAGCCGACCTTATTGAAGGTGATACATCAAATTGTTTAGATAATTCATTGAAAATAAGTGCATTGACAGGCATGGGAATTGACGAACTTAAAGAAGCAATTGAAGAGGCTTTAAGCAAAAATGAAAAAGATATTGATGTGAAGCTTTCTGCGGCAGAAGGCCGTAAATTGGCTTGGCTACACAATAACGGTAACATTTTATCTCAAGAACTTGAAGGTGAGACATGGCACATTAAGGTGCGCCTTAAACCTGAAGATGTAAGCAAATTTAACGCGCTTTAAGCGGCTCAAACAAATAAAAAGCCCCTGTACATAACATGCAGGGGCTTTTTTTTATACGCTAGCCTTTACCCATCAAAGCAAATCTACTGCAATATTTGTAAGCAATGCCATGTTTGCCACTAAAGCTATTAAAAAGAATATGGAGCGTGGGCTTGGGTTTTTCTCCGTTGCAATAACGTAATACAAAACCATATGTATAATGCGGGCTACAGCAAACACCCAAATATAAACGCTTAACCAAAAAGCGTCAACGTTCGAGAAGAATGCTAAAAAGCAGGTTGCTAACATCCATGGCACATTTTCAAGTGAATTATGAAATGTACGGTGAGATCTAAAAATAAGCGAATCGTGACTTAAATCGGCATCAATTTTACCGGGCACAGCACCTATAGCCTTTGCTTTAACCGTGGCTGCAACAACACCTTGCATAATCACCGTTAATATAATTAAAAACACACCCCATAACGAAACATCATCAACAACTAAATTAAGCATAACACTAACCTCTTTTTTTTTATTTATTAAATATAGAATACCCTAAACCTTATAAAAATGAAACCTTTTTTACAGCCGTGCCACGTTTAGCACAGGGGGTTAAATTATATTGTGTATAAACTGGATTATAAGAGCAAATTTTGTTAATTTAATAAGGTATTAAATCTATGGAAAGGTAGTTTGTTTTTTATGAAAAATTTTAAGAAGGTCTTATTGTTATCAGCAGTTGTTTTAACAAGTTTAACAACAATTCCTGCATACGCAGAAAGCTTTGAAACATTTTTGGATGACGTGCGTAATGACCTCAAAAAACAAAACATCGACGTAGAAATTTTTAATGAGGCAATGAAGGGCGTTAAGGCGCCTGATAAAAGCGTTTTTAAGAAATTGAAAAAGCAGCCTGAATCTACCTACACATTTGAAAGTTACCTAAACAGACTGGCTTCACCTATCCGTATTAAAAACGGGGAAGCGCAACAAGCTAAATTTAAAGAAGATCTTACAAAAATTTCAGCACAGTATAAATTCCCTCAAGAAGTTATTCTCGCCTTATGGGGCGTTGAAAGCGCTTACGGTAAACTTCCTGGTGACTATAAAATTATCCCAAGCCTTGCTTCACTTGCTTACGAATCACACCGCCGTGACTTTTTTAGAAACGAACTTATCAAAGCTGTTAAAATTGTCGATGAAGGTCACATTAACCTAAACGACATGGAAGGTTCTTGGGCTGGCGCTATGGGGCAATGCCAATTCATGCCTTCTAGCTTCTACCACTACGGCGCTGACGGTAATAATGACGGGCGCATCGATATATGGAAAACAGAGGCAGATGTATTTGCATCGGCTGCAAACTATATCACAAAAAGCGGTTGGGACCGTAATATGCCGTGGGGCGAAGCCGTGACACTTACAAAAACACTTCCAAAACTCAAAATTTCATCTCGTGGCTTAAGCGAAAAGAAAACGCTAGAAGAATGGTACAACTTAGGCGTGGCGCACAAAACAAGTGCTACAAAAAGCAAATTAAAAAACTCTGATGAAGCCTATCTATTTATGCCTAATGGCCCGAGCAAACGTGTTTACCTTGTTTACAATAACTTCGACGTTATTATGAAGTGGAACCGCTCAAGCTACTTTGCATTTAGCGTCTTAACATTGGCAGATAAAATTGCTGGAAGGGCGGCACTATAATGTTTATTAAAAACGCCGCACTTGCTCTAACCATTGCATTTACATTAAGTGCTTGTAGCACCATTGACCATGCTTTTGCACCTAACATGCAAAAAACGTCATTAAATAACCCTGCGCCCTATAGTGCTCCAGCCATTACAGGCAAACGCAAAGTAGGTAAGCCTTATGAAATTTTAGGGCAAATGTATTACCCTATTGAAAGCAGCGACGGTTACAGACGAAAAGGAATTGCATCTTGGTATGGGAAAGATTTTCATGCTAAAAAAACAGCCAATGGCGAAACATATAACATGTACGACATGACGGCGGCACACCCAACATTACCCATTCCTACATATGTGCGCGTGACAAATCTAGACAATGGCTTAAGTGCTGTTGTCCGTGTGAATGACCGTGGACCATTTTTACGAGGACGCGCCATCGACCTTTCATACAAAGCCGCTATCACCCTTGATATGGCAGAAAAAGGCACGGCTCCTGTTTTAATTGAAGCCCTGCCTACAGATGGCTCTGTTTTAAATACACGTGAAAATTTAAGAATAACAGCACCGACTGCTATCGCTCAAAACAATGCATCACCAACACGCAAACGCAAGCGCCTAGGTTTTACAAACCGTGTGAGCAATAAAAACTTCGTAGCAAAGCCTATCATGGAAGAAGAAGATCTCTCTCCTTCAACCGTTGTTGCTATTGGCTCTAGCCATGTGTACGTTCAGACAGGGGCATTTTCGAACAAGGACAACGCTATCCGTGAACAAGCGAGCGTTTCTAACGTTTATGCAAACACTAAATTAATGAGCTTTAATCGCGGCAACCAACAGTTCCACCGTGTACGTATTGGACCACTCAATAGCGTGAACGATGCGGACCATATTCTAGCAGAAATTATTGCTAAAGGTTGGAATAACGCCCGTATTGTCGTTGACTAAAAGCAGAGTATAAAAACAAATAAATTTGAAATTTAAATAAAAAATAAAGGAAAGATAATCGTGTTTAAAAAGGGTCTTATAACAGCCATTGCCATGGCAACTTGCGCCATCAATGCTTCAGCTATAGAACTGAAAGCCGAAAGTTATTATTTTGTAGAACCTGAAACAGGCACTGTTATTTTAGAAAAAAACGCTGATAAGCAAATGGGTCCTGCAAGCCTTACAAAAATGATGACGGCTTTCCTTATTTTTGAAGCGTTAGATCATGGCGATATTACGCTAGACTCTGAACTTAAAATCAGTGAAAAAGCTTGGCGCAAAGGCGGATCTAAAATGTTTTTAGAGGTTGGTAAAACCGTGCGCGTTGAAGACCTGATAAAAGGTATTCTTGTTTCTTCTGGTAACGATGCCTGTATTGTTGCAGCCGAATTTTTAGGCGGTACTGAAGATGCATTTTCTCAAATGATGAACGAAAAAGCTTCAGAGCTTAAAATGTTTAACACCACATTTAAAAACTCAAGTGGTTGGCCAGATCCTGAACAACTTTCAACAGCCAAAGATATGACCCTTTTAGCTCGCGCAGTCTTAAAAGATTACCCACAATATTACCATTACTTTAACATTGAGCGTTTTACATATAATGAAATTTCTCAACCAAACCGCAATGGTTTATTACGACGCAACGTAGGCGTTGACGGTATGAAAACTGGACATATTGACGACGCAGGTTACCACTTAGTTGCATCGGCGGAACGTAAAGACATTCGCCTTGTTTCTGCAGTTATGGGCACAAATAGCATGAAAGCACGTGAGGACGAAACACTTACAGGGCTTTCTTACGCTTTCCGCACACATGGGAAAGTTGAAGTTGTACGCAAAGGTACAGTGGTAGACGACAAAGCACCTACCTGGATGGGGACCAAAGAATTTATGTCTCTAAAAGCAGGGGACGACATTGTACTTTACACAGCCAACAAGGACAGTAAAAACATTAAGTCTGAAGTTATTTACGAAGCGCCGCTTCAAGCACCTATTTCTTTAAACCAAAAAATAGGGATATTGCGCATCACAAATCCAACCACAAACACACACGTTGATGTACCATTACTAGCGGCTGAAAGTGTTGACGAAGTTGGTTTTGGTACAAAAGCGTGGCGTTACATTAAAAATAGTGTAGGGCTATAAACGTGAACGGTAAACCATTCTTTATATCTATCGAAGGCGGTGACGGTGCGGGCAAGGGCACGCAGATAAAAATGCTAACAAATTGGCTCAACACCCAAAATATTAAGCATATTTTAACGCGTGAACCAGGTGGCTGTGCAGCAGCCGAAACACTTCGAAGCCTCGTTGTTGAAGGTGAAGACGACCGTTGGGACGGTTTAAGCGAAGCTTTGTTATACAGCACCGCACGCAATGAACATTTAAGGCAAGTTATACGCCCAACACTTCAAAAAGGCGTTTGGGTAATTTGTGACCGCTTTGCCGATTCAACCACAGTTTACCAAGGTGACGGACGTGGCATTGCACGCAGCGCATTGCTTGACATACACAACCTTGTGGTGGGTGAAACGTGGCCAGATATTACACTTATTTTAGATATTGATCCCAAAGTTGGCATTGAGCGTTCAAAAACCAACGTGCATGCAACTGGTGAGCTCAACAAAGAAACAAGGTTTGAAAATTTGAATATTGAATTTCATAACCGTGTACGTGAAGGTTTCTTAAAAATTGCCTTGGAAAACCCTGCACGCTGCAAAGTTATAAACGCCGACGGCACGCCTGAGGAGGTGCATAACCGTATCATCCAAATCATAACAACCCACGTTGAAAGCAATGCAGTATGAAGAAGTTAATTGGGCACTTAGATGTTCAAAAACAGTTAAATCAGCTTTTTGAAACGGGACGTGTGCCGCACGCTATTATGCTACACGGTGCTAAAGGTATTGGTAAACGACTCATTGCAGAAGCCTTTGCAAGACGCTTACTTTGCGGACCTTCTAACGATCTTTTGGGTGGTGGTGATTTATTAACTTTTGATGAAGGCCACGAACTATTCCCGCAAATTGAAGCAGCTTCAACACCTGACTATTTGTTGATTGAACCTGAAGAGGGGAAAAAAGAAATATCGGTTAAAATTGTGCGTGAAAAACTAAAGAATTTATCTCTTTCTTCAGACGGCAAACGTATTGTTATTATTGATGCGGCCGACCAAATGAACTCTAATTCTGCCAATGCTTTGCTTAAAACATTAGAAGAACCAGGTGAGGGCGTACATATTATTTTAATCGCACACAGCCTTTCTAATATATTGCCCACCATTGTTTCTCGTTGCAGACAATTTAGAGTAAGTAATCTAACCAACACCCAAGTGGCTGAAGTTTTAAAAACAGCCGATGATAAAAAAACGCCTGTTGAAATTGACATATTGGTAGAGCTAGCAGCGGGTTGCCCTGGCGAAGCTTTGCGCCTTGGTAAAGACGGTGAAGATATTTTGAAAATGATAGACACTTATTTAAGCCGCGCAAGCACACTTGAGGCTATTAACCTCAGCGAAAAATTTCAACAGAAAAAAGTGTCACCTTTAGCCTTAGAACTTTTACTCAAACGCATTGCCATGCGCGCTAAGTCTAACCCCCAAAATGCACATAAATGGGCACAAATATATCAAAACTTAGATGATAAACGTAGAAATATGGAAATATATAACCTAAGCCCTCAATTAGTACTTGAAACTTGCTTAATGGATGTTATATCTACCAATAGCTAATACCACAAAGGACAAGAACCCCACATGAAAAAAACGGCTTACATAACGACCCCCATTTATTACCCAAGCGGTAACCCACACCTAGGTAGCGCATATACGTCAACTGCTTGTGATGTATGGGCAAGATTTAAACGCCTTGATGGTTATGACACAAAATTTTTAACAGGAACAGATGAACACGGTTTAAAAATCCAGCGTAGTGCAGAAAAAGCAGGGATGGACACCATGGACTACCTTGATGGTATCAATGCTAAGTTCCGTGAATTAACGCCTATTATGAATTTAAGTAACGACGATTTTATCCGCACAACGGAAGAACGTCATAAAAAAACAGCAACAAAAATGTGGAATAAATTGGCGGACGCTGGTTATATTTACAAAGATACTTATGCTGGGTGGTACAGTGTAAGTGACGAAACATATTATACTGAAGACCAGCTTATTGATGGCAAAAGCCCTGATAGTGGTCACCCTGTGGAATGGGTGGAAGAAGAAAGTTATTTCTTTAAAATGAGTGCTTTAGAAGAAAAACTTCTAGCTCTATATGAAGATAACCCAGAATTTATTCAACCTGCGGGCAAACGCAATGAAGTTATCTCATTTGTAAAATCTGGCTTAAACGATGTTTGCATTTCACGCACAACATTTGACTGGGGTATCCCTGTACCAAACGACAACAAACACATTATGTATGTGTGGGTTGACGCCTTAACAAACTATCTAAGTGCTATTGGTTGGCCAGACGGAGACGACATGAAATATTGGCCTGCCGTACATGTGGTTGGTAAAGATATTCTACGTTTTCATGCTATTATTTGGCCTGCCATGCTACTGGCTGCCGATGTACCATTGCCTAAAATGGTTTACGCACACGGTTGGTGGACAAGCGAGGGCAAAAAAATGTCTAAGTCCTTTGGTAACGTGATAGACCCAAAAGAAATTACAGAAACATACGGCTGTGATCAGGTACGCTATTTTATTATGCGCGAAATTTCGTTTGGTAGCGATGGTGATTTTTCTAAAAAACGACTTGTTGAACGCATTAACAGCGACCTTGCCAACAGCCTTGGTAACTTATTCCAACGTGTCCTTTCTATGGTTGCTAAAAACTGTGATGGTGCCGTGCCTCATTACGGAGATCTTAGCGCTGAAGACCAAGCTTATATTGCACATTTTAATGGTGTTATTCAAAATGTGCGTGCTGATATCGAAACCCTTGCTTTTAACAAAGCGCTGGATAAAACATGGTTCCTTATCCATGAAGCAAATAAATATATGGATGCTATGCAACCTTGGATGCTGAAAAAAGATAACCCTAAAAAAATGGCGCATGTTCTACGCATTTTAATGGAAAGCTTTAAATACATAACGGCTCTTATAAAACCATTTATGCCGCAAGCTGCTGCTGAATTTGAAAAACAACTTAATTGGTCTTTCGAAAATTATGCGGAGCTTGAAGAGGGGAGCTTCTTCAAACTTCCAGAAGGTGGCGCGATTGACAAACCAACCGGTGTCTTTATGCGCATTCAAGAAGAAGAGGTGGCTGCTTAATGTTAAACCTTACCGAACTTACAATTGTTGACTCTCATTGCCACCTCGATGATGAAAGATTTGCGGATGAAACAATCGCAGATATTATCGAGCGTGCTTCAAATGTAGGTGTAAAATATATACAAACCATCAGCACAACAAAAGCCGACTTTGAGATTATTCAACCCATGGCTGAAAAGTTTGATAACTTGTTTTGTTCATATGGCATTCACCCGCACAACGTAGAAGACAACGTTGTAACGCTTGATGAGATTTTAAAACAGGCAAAACGCAAAAAGGTTATAGCTATTGGCGAAACTGGCCTTGATTATTTTTATGATAATGCGCCACGCACACAGCAACGTGACAGCTTTAAGCTTCACCTTGAAGCTGCCCGAATTTTAGACCTGCCTGTTATTATTCACACCCGTGAAGCAGAAGAGGATACAATAGAAATTTTGGATGAAGCGCTTACAAAAGGCCCGTTAAAATTACTATTTCACTGTTTTACTGCCAATACAAAACTTGCTGATTACGCTATAGAAAAAGGCATTTATCTATCTGCCTCTGGCATTATCACCTTTAAAAATACAGAAGAGCTGCAAGCCAGTTTTAAAAAAGCACCGATGGACAAAATTTTGGTTGAAACGGATGCACCTTATCTTGCACCGATACCACATAGGGGCAAAAGAAACGAACCAGCCTTTACACGCCATGTGTTAGAAAAATTGGCTGAAATAAAAGGTTTACAGCCGAGTGAAGTTGCCTATGCAACAACTGAAAACTTTTTTAACTTGTTTACAAAGGCGTATCGTTAGACAATAAACTCATGATAATGAGTTTAGAAAATTCCACAGCTTCAGAAAATTACAAAGCATTAACCGGTGCTGTATTACCGCGCCCGCTTTTATGGATTTTAACTGAAAATGAAGCAGGCTGCCATGTAGCACCTTATTCTTTCGTCAACATTGTATCTACCGAACCACCTTTGGTTTCCATAGCTTTTGGTCGACGTAAAAACGAAACAGAATTAAAAGGCACACTTAAAGCCCTAAAAGAAACAGGCAAAGCTGTTTTACATATTACCACGCAGGAAAACATTGATGATATTTACGAAAGTGCGACTAAAAAATCTTTCAAATTAGATGATGCGGTGCTTGTGCGTGATGTTGATGAATTCCCGCCACGAATAAATAATTGCCCTATTGCACTTTTTTGTGAATTTCATGATATAATAGATATTAACCATGCTAATACGCACTTGGTTATTTGCACGGTAAAACATATATACAAAAAAGAGGACACACCTCTTGAAAAATTAAAACCACTTACATGCATTGGCGAAAGCGGCATTATAACTTTAAATAACAAGGAATAAAGGTCATGAAAGCATATTCTGGTGAACATACTCAAGGCTGTCACAAATGTGGTGGTTTTCCTGGTAGTTTAAAAACACCTGTTCATAAGCTTTATCAATGTCTGAAATGCGGATTTTTTACCTGCAATAAACACCTGCAAGGCGGTGCTCTTTCAAAAAAATGCCCAAACTGTGAATCCTCAGGTAAAGACTTACGTTCCGTTATGACTAAAGAATCCCATAGCCGTGTTAAGGCTGGTGGTATGCCAGGAAAAGTAATTGCCAAGGCACAAATCAAAAAAGGTGAGGCACAAACTGAATCGGAAGATGGACCTGTATCTACATTTGGCGGCGGCTCAATGTATTCATCAAAGTCGAGCTCTTCAAATACAGGTATATCAAGTGCTGTAGATGATGCTAAAAAAGAAATACAACAAACGGTACAAGTTGATAAACGCGTTCAAGATGCCATGATGACGTCTATCAAAAGAGAAGTAGATAGCTTACAAAAACAAATGGAAACAATGCACGAGCTTGCAACTATTTCTAGCAATGAACGACCTATTTTAAAAGATAATAAATCAGAAGAAACTCATCTAAAATTAAGTGAAGAAGATCTATCTTCGAAATCTTTAAGCGACTTACTTGATGAAAACTCAAGCGCTGCAACACCTTTAACTTCAAGCCTTAACTACGTTGCTGATGAAGACCATGACGAAACTGTAGACATGGAGGCTTTGGATCAGATTGGTCAACTTTTAAAGGAACAAGAGCAGGGGTACTCTTTAACAAGAAAAATTTTAACAGATTGTTTTTTTAGAGTAGAAAGCCCACAAGGTATTCCTTCATGTGCTAATTACTTAAAATCTAAAAAGGATTCCATTCATATTATTTCTATTGATGCAAAAAAAGGAGAAATAATGAATGATTTGAAAGAGTTAATACATGATAGTCAACATGTATTTGGATGCATTGGTTTTTCTCCTAAAAATATACAGGGAGGAAAACGCCCTGATATCGAAGATTTAAAATATATTTTAGACAAAAATAAAAAGTTTGTAGCTATTGGTGAAATATCACTAGATATGCACTTTGCGCCACAAACAATTGAGCTTCAAAAAGAGCTATTTATTGAACAAACACTTCTTTCTGTAGAAAGAGACATGCCTTTATTTATCTCTTCAAAAAAGGCTGACCGCGAAGTCTATGATACTCTTAACATATTAAGAGAAGAGGGCATAAAAGTACGAGGTATCATGGTGCCTGTTGTACGCACGGTTGAAATGTTTCAAATGGTTTTAGACCATGGTTTCCATCTTTTGTTGAGGCCAGAAATTACTCATGATGCTGAAGATTTATACAGAGAGTGCTTAAAAGAGCTGCCAATTGAGAAGCTATTACTGGCCAGCGGTGAGGAGATTAGCCCTCCCAAAAAACATTTTGGCCGCTGGAATAGCCCTGAATATATAAATGATACAATTACATATGCCTCTGAAATGTTTAACATGCAGCCTCATGATTTTATAAAACAAATGGCCATTAATTTTAATAAAATATTTAACTCAGACCCAGAAGCCAGTGATGATGAGTTTAATTTTACACCAACAGCAATGCAACAAACACTTTTAATAACTGAAGAGAAGTTATTAGAAAATGATAGTGACGTTGATGGTGATAAATTATTTATTAAAGAAATTGATGATAGTCAATTGGTGGGAACCGTTTATTTTGATAGAGATAAGCGTACATTTTTATATACACCACGCAAAGAATTTATAGGTTCTGATAAATTTAAATATATTGTCGCAGATGGTAGAGGTGGGTTTGATTCGGCAACTGTTACAATTAACGTTTCTAAACCCTATGAGAAAAGCATTGTAGATTAATAATTTTTTTAATACGGTATAAGTATTTCGTTTATAAACGCTACAGTTTCGTTTATGTACGGTTACGTAAAGTTTTACCAGCCCCCACAGCTTCGCATAATTTAGTTTATGTTAAATTGCATTGCTTTGGTAATATTAGGTATGACTGACGACATATTATATGATTATGTCGTATACTTATTTGATAGTATTTTTAAGGATTTATTCCACTAAAGTAATACGGGCGTGACTTTTACAAAGTCTTTTATATATTTAAGGATATTTAAAATAGTATGCACCTCTTCATCAAAGTCCACATGCAAAACATTAATGTCTGTAATAGTATTAGAAATTGATCCCATAGGGACAAAATACATTTCAGGTAAAGACATTGCAGAGTTCATAATAGCTTGTCTATAATGAGGGTTTTGTAAACTCATTTCGTTATGAATGCTATTGGCAGCACTTTGTAAGTACTCCTTTTTAATCGTCTGAAGGTCTACATTTAATTCGAATAGCCAATATGAACGCTCTTGCTCTAAATGATCACCAATTAAATACTCTCTAATATGGAAATTATAGTTCGTAAGTGTACTATTCATACTTTCTATTAAAGTTTCTAATTCATGTGGGTTAATTCGCTCACCAAAATAATCCAAAGAATCCGTGTGCCCGCAATAATTTACAACAAAAGGCTCTATTGACTCTACCTTAACAACTATTTCAGAGTTAAAACCTAACAAGCCAGAAGCATTTGAAATAGCTAACACATATTCCTGACCTATCTTAATGTTCCCTGCATAACGCCTTCTAAAATGTCTCTTTAAAGACCCATCCGGCTTTAAATCTTCCTTGGGTATAAACTCATAAAACACCCCTTCTCTATCACTTAGGGTAAGCAAATTACGCTCATAAATATTGTTTTGATACGCCAAAATACCCGATGGATGAGCCATTATTTCCATACGTTTACAATTCAGCCCATCCAAAAAAGAAAGAATAGATTGCTTATAAGGTCCCATATTTTCACCATAATAAACAATAATTTTTATATTTGGGCAAATTTCTTTAAGGGTGACATATCTTCCCTCACGTTGAGCCAGCAACAGGGCCATTTCGGATAAAATGTGAGGTCGAACAATAAGAACCTCAATCTTGCTTGATAAGGTTTCCATAGACTGTAAAAAGGCGTGTAATTTTTGATAGCGGCTATTGCCTACAGCTTGAAATGTATCAAGCTGTGGCTCTAATATTTTTCTTAATTTCCTAGGCATCGTACTTTGCCTAATTGTATGAAAACTACCAACTATTAATTCACTTTTATAGCCCAATTTAATATCATCATACACATGAAAAATTTTGCCTTTAACTTTTTCAAGGCCTGATATTTGACCATTTTGTAACATTTCTTCTAACATAAATGACGCTGTAAGCATTTCCTTAGATGCTGGAAAAACATCGTTTCCATGTAATGCAATGCGGTAAGTTGACTTGTTATTTACAATTTTTGGGTAACTTAAAACATCTACATCTTTTGCGCGGATATCACCTGTTATTGCACGTAATGTATTTAAATAGCTTAACATATTACCAATTGGTACTTGTTCAACAAATTCATCGTACTGAATTTTAAAGTCCTGTTCGGATAGTATATGCTGTAAATTATAGTGCTTAAACAAAGCAGTTTTATTTATTGAAGACAGGATTTTACCAAGCAATTCTTCTTGGCTTTTAATGAAGTTTTGCACTTAGACCCTCCCTCTTCTTTATTTACTTTTTGATGTAAAATCAGCCATGCTTTTGTGAGCCAGAGATTTACAAAGAGAGCGAATATCAGCTTGAGGCTTAGACATGTGATATCCTTGAGCCATATCAATACCGAGATCATCTAAAATTTTCAGAATTTTTTCATTCTCAACAAATTCGGCAACGGTTTTTAATCCAAGTCCTTTTGCTAAATCAACAATAGCTTTCACAAAAACACGATCTTTTTCTGAATCTTCTAGTGGCAAAATAAAGCTGCCATCAATTTTAATACAATCCACATTTAAGTGTTTAATATAGTTAAATGACGAATAACCTGTACCAAAATCATCTAGCGAGAATTTAAATCCAACCTTTTTCAACGTTTCTATAAATGACTGAAGTTTTTCCATGTCCTTTTCTTCTGTAGGGTCATGCAAAACAGAAGTTTCTGTAATTTCAAGCGTCACATGTTCAGGATTAAAACCTTGTTTTTTATATCTTTTAACTAACTTTTTAATTTCATCCACCATTTCATGATCACCAATAGACTTACCTGAAAGGTTAATAGAAACATTATAATCTATGCCCTCAGATTTAAGTTCTAATTGCTGCTGGATACAACGTTCCATCACACACAGATCTAATTTTTGGATAAGACCATATTTTTCAGCTGCATCAATAAATAACCCAGGAGGAACAATGTTACCGCTTTCATCTCTGATACGAATAAGCGCTTCGAAACTAGGCACACCATCGACACCTTTTTTAGGCACAATGGCTTGATAAAACATTTCAAAGTCATCGTTTTCAAGAACACCTCTTAAGCGGTCAACAGATTTTAAATGCGCCTTAATGGTATCTTTACGGTCAGTTACGCTGTTAGATTCCTTATTATCGCCTTTGTCTTTATCTTGGCCATAAATGTACAAGCGGTTACGTCCAAGCTCTTTGGCACGGTACATTGCAAGGTCAGCACTCATCAACAGACTGTTACTATCTCTATCTTCTTGCGGATATGGAATCATACCGATACTCATCGTACAATGGATGGTTGAACCTTCATAAGGGACGCGTAAAGCGTCTAGTTTATCAATAATTTTTTGAACTTTAACTTTTGAGCGATTCACATCGATATTATGCATAATAATACCAAATTCATCTCCACCCAAACGTGCAACAATATCGGTAGATCGTACATTTTCACCTAAGATATCAGCAACAGCACGGATAAGTGAGTCCCCTGCATCATGCCCGTATGTATCATTCACGTTTTTAAATTGGTCTAGGTCAATAAACAACAAAACGCCTTGCGTTTTATGGCGCTTGGCCAGGCTTAATGTGCGTTCTAACTCTTCCGCAAAACGTGCGCGGTTTAACAAACCTGTTAGATGGTCCGTTGTTGCCAAACGAAACATATTTTCGCGGTCAATTTTACTGGTGGTGATATTGGTAGAAGCACCACGATAACCTGTAAAGTTTTGTTTTTCATCAAAAACAGGCACCGCTGAAATACGTAAACAAACACGCTCACCGTCTTTTGATTTTGTCCAAAATTCAATATCACGGTATGGTTGCCTGCGTGCGACACGGCTTTCGATCAACTCACGCGTCATATCACTATTTTTACTAAATAACGCATCTAACTTCATGCGCCCTATCATTTCTTCTGATGTAAAACCTAAAGTTTGCTTAATACCAGGTGAAATATAAGTAAACTCAAATTTTTGATTTACTTCCCATAGCCAATCGGCAGAAGAATCGGCAAAATCCCTAAATCGTTGTTCACTTTTAGCCAGTTCATCGGCATATTCTTTACGACGTGAAATATCGCGGCAATGAATAACTATTCCTGTTAATTGCCAGTCAACACTATAAAAGCCTTTAGTAACGGCTTCTATATATACCCAAGATCCGTCCTTGTGTTTTAGACGGAATGTAATTTCTGCAGAGCCTGAACTTTCAATGATTTTTTGAATAGATTCAGCATATGCCGTTACATCATTTTCATGAATAAGTGCCAAGAAAGATTTATTTTTAAGTTCTTCGCGGGAATAACCTAAAATGCGGTGATAAGCACTATTAGTATAATCAAGCTTTCCATCAAGTGTTAAAATACTGATAAGGTCATAGGCATTGTCTGTAATAACACGGAAACGACGGCTGGCTTGTTCTAGTTCATTGGTACGCATGATAACTTGGTCTTGAACAAGCTTTGAAACACTGCGTTGCTTATAAAACACCCAAACAGCACACACAGTTAATAATGTAGCAATAAAAATGACGAAGATACCGGTATCTTTATCGGTATGTGAAAGTATGACCTCGCTCCAAATTGTTAGGCTTGCCACCATAACGAAGGCAAATATACCAATAAGAAACCAAGGGAAAATTTTAGACCTACTTGTCTTTTTCACGGTAATTCTTTTACCTTCTTGTTATCTTTAATATCTGATTTTACCACCGCACCACACAAAACCCAAGGATTTCTTACTATAAATGGCACATTTTAAATAAAAATACATAATAAGCGTTGAAAACATTGAAATTTGCGCACTAAGGCATCATAATATTTATAAGGGAGGGGAATTTATGATTCCTATAAACAATGCAGCTGCAGCATCTAGTGTTGCTCAAACAACGATGGAACGACGTGACAACGTGTCACAGTCTAAAGTTGTGAGCGTTACTGTAACAGAAGATGAAGCGGCTATTTCGGCAAAAAGGTCTGAAGGTACAAAGGTGGTTAAAGAAACCGATAAGGTACAAGCAAAGCCACGCGATGAAGAGCGTAGTGCTAAAGACCAAAGCGAAGGCCGCGAGGAGAAGCGCGGTAACTTAACCGATATATATGTTTAATTCTATTTCCTAACCTCATCGTGATTTCAGCCCCGTTTTATGCGGGGTCTTTTTTTTAAAACAGCCCTCTTAAAACTTAATAAAACGCATTTTAAAGCATTTTTAACAATTTTAAAAACCAACTAAAATTTCAAAAGATTAAAAATAAGGCACTTAAAACGCCTTTTAAACGCTTTATTGTAAAATTTGCACATTTTTTGTGCTATAGTGCGCTATTATAAAAATAACGAATTAAAAAGTAAGGTTGTTTAATGGCTGAATTTATCAAAGAAAAAGGTGTAGAACACATCTCTATTGTTGAAGAGATGAAAAACTCCTATATGGAATATGCAATGAGCGTTATTGTCGCTCGTGCCCTACCCGATGTGCGTGACGGTTTAAAACCTGTTCACCGCCGCATTCTTTTTGCGCAACATGAATTAAACAACTACTGGAACCGTCCTTACAAAAAATCTGCACGTGTAGTCGGTGACGTTATGGGTAAATACCACCCTCACGGTGACCAAGCTATTTATGACTCATTGGTACGCATGGCTCAGGACTTTTCTATGCGCCTGCCTCTTGCCGATGGTCAAGGTAACTTTGGCTCTATGGACGGTGATAAAGCTGCCGCAATGCGTTATACTGAAGTACGTATGGCTAAATCAGCTCACTCCATGCTTCAAGATATCGACAAGGACACTGTAGACTTTGCACCTAACTATGATGGGCAAAACCAAGAACCAACTGTTCTTCCTGCACGTTTCCCTAACTTACTTATTAACGGTACTTCTGGTATTGCGGTTGGTATGGCAACAAACATTCCAACACATAACTTAGGTGAAGTTGTAGACGCAACTGTACACATGATAGACCACCCTGCTGCAACAGACGCTGATATTGCACAGTTCATCCTAGGGCCTGACTTCCCAACTGGCGGTATCTGTCTTGGCATGGCTGGCATTCAAACAGCGATCGAACAAGGCCGTGGTAGCGTTGTTATCCGTGCTAAAACACACATTGAAACAGACGCTCAGACAGGTCGTCAAACAATTGTTGTCGACGAAATGCCTTACCAAGTGAATAAATCAACAATGGTAAAACGTATCGCTGAAATGGTTCAAGAACGCTCTGTTGAAGGTATTAGCGACCTGCGTGACGAAAGTGACCGTGACGGTGTGCGTGTTGTTGTTGAACTTAAGCGCGACGCCAATGCTGAAGTTGTTCTTTCACAACTTCTAAAGCACACATCTATGCAAACATCTTTCTCATATAACATGCTTGCTATTGACAATGGTCGTCCTAAACTTATGGGTATGCGTGAAATATTACGCTGCTTCATTAACCACCGTGAAGAAGTTATTCGTCGCCGTACACGCTTTGAACTGAACAAAGCCCGTGCACGTGCTCACGTTTTGGTAGGCCTTGCAACGGCTGTCGCAAACATTGATGAAATTATTAGAATTGTGCGTAACGCTATTAACCCAGCTGAAGCTAAAATTCAATTGATGGAAAAGTCATGGGACGCAAAAGATGTTATGCCTTTGATGGAACTTTTAGGCGAACCTCTGCGTGATGACAAAACATGTAGCTTAAGTGATATTCAAGCGCAAGCAATTCTTGACCTACGCCTACACCGCCTAACAGGTTTAGAGCGTGATAAAATTCAGGACGAGGCAAATGAAATTGCTGCAATCATCCGTGAATTGGTTGAAATTCTTTCAAATCGTGTGAGGCTTTTGACTATTTTAAAAGAAGAACTTTTAGAAGCTAAAGAACAGTTTGACACACCTCGCCGCACCGAAATTATGGAAGGTAGCGCCGATGTTGACATGGAAGACCTTATTAAACCTGAAGAAATGGTTGTAACTATTTCAACCGACGGTTATGTGAAGCGTCAACCAATGGACGATTACCGCGCACAACGCCGTGGTGGTAAAGGTAAGAGTGCTGCAAACATGAAGGACGAGGAGCAAATCCAAGACTTCTTTATTGCCAACACACACTCTCCACTACTATTCTTTACGACAAGTGGTAAAGTTTACAAGTTGAAGGTTTACACACTCCCTGTCGCTTCACGCGGTGCGCGTGGTAAAGCTTTCGTTAACTTACTACCTCTTGAAAAAGATGAAAAAGTGATGAAGGTTGTTCGTATTCCTCGTAATATGGAAGAATGGGAAGGTCAAGTACTTATGTTCGCAACTGAACAAGGCCTTATCCGTAAAACACCACTGACTGCTTTCAACAACGTTTATCAAAATGGTATTCGCGGTATCTCACTTAATGAAGGTGATTCTCTTGTAACCGTTTGCCTGGCAAATGAAAACGAAGGTGACATTTTAATTAACAGTGCCGACGGTAAAGCCGTACGTTTTGCAAACAGTAGTTTACGTACAATTGCCAGCCGTACAGCTTTTGGTGTGAAAGGTATTACACTAAAAGAAGGCGACAAGCTTGTAAGTGCCGATGTTATTCACGGTGAAGACTTACCATACATTTTAACTGTGACCGAAAACGGTTTTGGTAAGCGTACACTCTGTGAAGACTTCCCAGCGAAGAGCCGTGGAACCATGGGTGTTATTGCTATTAAGACATCAGAACGTAATGGACAAGTTGTTGCGTCACTTCCTGTTGCTGATGGTGACCATGTAATGATTGCAACTTCTGACGGTCAAGTTATCCGTATGACAATGGACGACGTTACTGTGATTAGTCGTAACACGCAAGGTGTCACACTGTTTAAAACAGACGGCGCTAAAGTTTCTTCTGTGTCTCGTATTCCTGCTGATAGCATGATAGAAGACGAGGTTGAAGAAGGCGTTTTAATGGACGAAGACGGTAACCCGATTGAAGTTGTTGAAGCAGGTGAAGGCGACGCTGTAATAGCCGACGCTGAAACTGCAACTGATATTGAAACGGAAGAGCCGACAGAAGTTTAATACTTTTAAAAAGACTTCATTTAAAGCCTCGCTTTTAGCGGGGCTTTTTTTGCATATAACTTTACAACGCACAGCTCATTATATATATTCGGTATAATGAATGAATCACCTACTCTTTTTTAACTTACACTCCGTGAGGTTATATATGCTCAATTTATTTAAAAAGACGTTTTTTAATGTCTATACCAGCCTTATTCTCATATGGTATCTTTTATTTTTATGCATCGACTTTCACAACACCCTTCCGCAAGAAAAAGTTTTAATTATAACAACCATGACCGTTTGGGTTGCATGTTTTTTTAATGCTCACTATATGTTTGCAAAAATTATTACACCTCATACTCAAATGAAATATGACCACGATAGTGGTTATGGTGTTTGTAAAATATACGCTTTAGCTGAAGAACTTAAAGCGCTTAACCCTATCACCACTTTATTTTTTATAATAACAGCCATTGCTGGCATTGTTGGACCATGTTCCTATTTTTTTGGCAACGTTTCAAACTTATCCAGCTTCATAATAGCATTGGTCACTACCCCTTTTATCCTTAACTCTTTTTTATGTATAGCCTGCATTGCACGACTTTATAAATATAGAATTCAAATAAGGCGAGAGTTTAAAAGATAAAGAGATGAAGGTGTTTGAAAAGGCGCCCCCTCAACATAGTACACAAGCGAATTATTTAAGATGTTGAAGTCTTTTAATATTTTAATATCGAAACAAAAAAGACCCCCAAATTGGAGGTCTTTTTTTATTATATAAAAATTAAGCTGTAGCTCTTTTAGCTTTAGCTTCGTCTTTAGCTGCTTTCGCGTCGGCCTTGTTACCAGCAACTGTAGCACGAATACTAGCTTCGAGTTCATCTGCCTTTGCAGGGTTATCCAACAGCCATTTCTTAGCGTTTTCTTTACCTTGACCAATGCGTTCGCCATTATAGCTAAACCATGCACCCGCCTTTTCAACCATGCCCATGTCAACACCCATGTCGATCATTTCACCTGTTTTTGAAATACCTTCACCATACATAATTTCAAACTCAACTTGTTTAAACGGAGGTGCTACTTTGTTTTTAACCACTTTTACACGTGTGGCGTTACCAACAATTTCATCCTTGTTTTTAACAGCGCCAATACGACGAATGTCTAAACGTACAGAAGAATAGAATTTTAGTGCGTTACCACCAGTCGTTGTTTCAGGGTTACCAAACATAACACCAATTTTCATACGAATTTGGTTAATGAAAATACACATGCAGTTTGTGCGGCTAATTGTACCTGTAAGCTTACGCAATGCTTGAGACATTAAACGCGCTTGTAGACCCATGTGGCTGTCGCCCATTTCACCTTCAATTTCAGCTTTTGGTGTAAGCGCTGCAACAGAGTCAATGACGATAAGGTCGATCGCACCACTACGTACAAGTGTATCAACAATTTCTAAAGCTTGTTCGCCACTATCAGGTTGAGAAACAATAAGGTCTTCTACTTTTACGCCAAGATTAGCAGCGTAAACTGTGTCTAGTGCGTGCTCGGCATCAACAAAGGCACATGTTCCGCCATTTTTTTGGCATTCTGCAATAGCATGTAATGTAAGCGTTGTTTTACCAGATGATTCAGGTCCAAAAATTTCAATAATACGCCCTTTAGGTAAACCACCTATTCCAAGTGCGATGTCTAACCCAAGTGAACCTGTTGAAACAGCTTCGATATTTGCAACCGCAGCCCCGTCTTTCATATTCATCACTGTACCTTTACCAAATTGCTTTTCAATTTGGCCGATAGCAGCTTCCAGTGCTTGTTGCTTATTCATAAAATTACCCTTTATTTCAGCATTAAATATTACAAGAGAACATTAGCATTTATGCAAATTTCTCACAAGTAAAACAACAAACTTTTTTCAGATATAATTTGTATAACAATCTTTTAAAAGCATGACAACTAAATGGTGTAAACACTTGATTTATTGCATTATAGATAAATATTTTTTTTTCTATCCTTTTTTCTTAGGTATTCCATCTTCTACAATGAAACATGTAACAAAAAAAGGCAACTTACATGAAACTGGAAAAACTAAAACAAAAGAATAAGATAACACTCGATAAACAGCTTTCTGCTATGCACTCAAATGACTTAAAAGTAATCTTGTTAGAAGCCTTAAACGATGAAAAGTCTCTCTATCTCAACGCCAGTAAAGTAGAAAACATTGACACGCTTTGCTGTCAATTACTTATTTCTGCACAGTCTTCATTTTTAAAATCTGAATTAACCTTTGAAATCAATTCTCCCTCAGAAAAATTTAATGCAACATTTAACATTTTAGGCCTTCAAAATGTTTTTGTGGAGGCGTAATTTTATGAACATTAACAGTAAAGAATTAAAAGATTGGGGAACCATTCCCATGCTCTCTAATAAATTAAAAAATTTGAAAGACTTCATAATATCTAAGTTTAATATTCATAGTTTTGTGCCTGAAGAAAAAGGTGAACACTTATTGTGGCCATTAAGAATAATAATTATTTTAGTTATGTGCTTAACCCTAAAATATACGCTCACACTGCCATTATCTGCATTGCTTGTTATCATTAGTTTTATTATAGCGTTGCTACTTGTGAATGATTTTTTACTTATTAAATATTCCTCATCAGAAAAACAACTTGCACGGGTTTCAACACTCACTCAAACACATAGAAAAAGCACACGCATACTTTCCGACCAAACAAATAATGTTGCCAACGAAATGGAAACCGCCATCCAAGGTATTATTGGTCAGTTTATGACAATTGCAGGGCAAACAGCTAGCCAATCTGGCACCATTTTAAATACTGTAAAAGCTGCAGAAACAGTAACCGTCGAGAATGAAAACTTTAAAACAGAGGAATTTGTTCAATCCATTGAAGGCATGCTAAATGAAATTATTCAAATGCTTGTATGGATTAGCGATAGTATGATTGAAGTAGCTGATGATATTGATCTTTTGAAGAAAAAGGGTAAAGCAATTGATGATGCAATCGGTGAAATTGACTTCATTTCAAAACAAACAGAGTTATTGGCTTTAAATGCTGCTATTGAAGCAGCACGTGCAGGCGAGCATGGCCGTGGCTTTATGGTTGTTGCCGATGAAGTACGAAAATTAGCACATACATCTTCTAACTTTAATGAACGTATTCAAATAGAACTAACTGGCATTAACGAGGGGCTATCTAGGTCACACGAAAAAATTGCAGAAGTTGTGAATAAGGATTTAACCCCTCTTCTGCTTAGTAAGAATAAGATTCAAATGTTTATTAACAACCTATTCTTACAAAAGGAAACTATTTTAGAACTCTTAGAATCGGCTGCTACTGAATCTCAAAATACGTCACAAAACATATTTAACATTGTGCAAGAACTTCAATTTCAGGACAGATTAAAGCAGCAGTTAGAACATATTGCTGACCCTTTAGTAGAAATTGCGACAGAAATGGATGTTATTTTTGAACACTTTGACAAACGTCATCAGAAAATGACACCGGACCTAGAATTTCTAAAAGAAGTAGGTAGTCGTTACACCATGCAAACTGAACGTGATCTTCATGCGAACCATCTCTCTGAATTTAAAGAAAAGCCTGAAGAAATTTCAAATGCTGTTGCGGCAGTAAATAATACAATTTCAAAAGATGAAGACGACGACTGTTTGTTTGATAGCCCACCACAACCGCCAAAAAACAAAAAGACTTGTGACGATAACATTGAACTTTTTTAAACTAAGAGGACGCAAAATATGAGCAAAAAAATATTAACTGTAGATGATAGTGCTTCTATCCGCCAAATGGTAACTTTTACATTAAAGCAAGCTGGCTATGATGTTGTGGAGGCAGAAGACGGTGTAGAGGGATTAGCAAAAGCCAAATCGGAAACACCACACCTCATTATCACCGACTTAAACATGCCTAATATGAATGGTATAGATATGATTAAATCGGTAAGGCAAGAATCGTCACACAAATTCACGCCTATTCTTATGCTTACAACAGAATCTGACGATAGTAAAAAGTCTGAGGGTAAACAAGCCGGTGCAACAGGGTGGATTGTGAAACCATTTAACCCTGAACAGCTTTTAAAAGTAATTGCTAAGGTTCTACCAGCTTAAACAACAACAAGGTATTTACTTATGAACATCGACATCAGTCAATTTTATGAAACATTCTTAGCAGAGGCAAGCGAACATCTCGCGGACCTTGAATCAGGGCTTCTTGAAGCAGAAACCTCGGGTGAAGCAGATATGGACTCAATTTTTCGTGCTGCTCATTCCATTAAAGGTGGTGCGGGTACTTTTGGTTTTGATGAAATTGCTGAATTTACGCACGTTGTTGAGTCTGTTTTGCAAGACGCGCGTGATGGACTGTTAGAGCTAAAAGACGATGTTATTAGCCAGTTACTAAGGTCTATTGATGTAATAGCTGAACTTATTGCGGCCGCTAAAGAAGGGCGAAAAGCTGATATAAATACAAAACAAGATGTTTTTGAAGCTCTTTCTGCATTCCTGGGAAAAACAGCTGCAGAAATTAAAACCAAAGACACTGATGATGGTACAGATATGACGCAATCTGACGAGCATAGCTATTATTCCGTTAAATTTGAACCTCACCTAAATATGTGTCAAACAGGCAGTGACCCTATAAATATTTTTAAAGAACTTAAAGAAACATGTTCTTTTTCCTGCACATGTAATACAAGCGAAATACCAGATTTAAATGAGATAGACCCTCACAGTCTTTACCTATCATGGGAAATTGAACTTGAAACAACAGCAACTCAAGAAATTATTGAAGATGCCTTTATATTTGTAGAGGATGAAGCCAATATTGTCATTGAACCTATAGCCGCTATTAGCTTAGGATCCCCTGAAAAGATCGCTGAAAACTCTAAGGTAGCACTTAAAAGTAAGTCAAACGGCGCAGTTAAAAAACAAGGAAGTGAAACGGCTTTCATTCGTATTGCCGTTGACAAAGTTGACGGGCTTATAAACCTAATTGGAGAACTTGTAACAACCAACGCCATGGTTGAGCTTCAAATGCGCGGTATAGATGGTGAAGAGCACAGAAACCTCATCAACTCTATTTGCGAAATGACATCTCACACACGTAACCTGCAAGAAGGTATTATGGCTATTCGTATGATGCCTATTGAATTTGCCTTCAGTCGTTTTCCTCGCATGGTAAGAGATACATCCCAAAAACTTAATAAGAAAATTAACTTTGTAACCAAAGGCGGACAAACCGAGTTAGACAGAACCGTAATTGAAAAAATTAGTGATCCACTTACACATTTAGTACGTAACTCCATTGACCACGGCATAGAAACACCAGAAGAGCGCCTAAGCGCTGGAAAATCTGAGGAAGGTGAAATTTTATTACACGCTTATTATAAAGGCGGTAATGTTATTATTGACATTAAAGATGACGGCAAAGGCTTAGACAAAGATTCTATCTTGAAAAAGGCTATCGAAAAAGGTTTGACGACTGAAGATGCAAACCTAAGTGATAATGAAATTTATAATTTTATCTTTAACAACGGTTTTTCTACAGCAAAAGCAGTAACCGACGTTTCAGGACGTGGCGTAGGTATGGACGTTGTTGCAAGAAATATTAAAGCTCTAAATGGCTCAATTAGTATTGCTAGCGTTCCTGGCAAAGGCACTACTTTCTGCATTAGTTTACCACTCACTTTAGCCATTGTAGATGGCATGGCAACAAAAGTTGGTGATCAAACATACATCATTCCACTTTTAAATATCATTGAGTCTATACGTCCTGAAAAGGATAAAATTAGAACACTTAACAACAACGTAGAAATGATTCAAATTCGTGGTGAATATCTGCCATTACTACGCTTAAAAGAAACGTTTACAGTGGAGAAAAGTACAGGTGAAGACGAGCTAGGACGTGGCATTGCCGTCATTGTTGAATCTGAACACAATAAAATTGCAATATTTGTAGATGAACTTTTAGGCGAACAACAAGTTGTTATTAAAAGCCTTGAAAGTAATTATAAAACGGTGGAAGGCGTTTCTGGCGCAACTATTTTAGGAGACGGTAATGTGGCCTTAATTTTAGACCTCCCTGGCATTGTAAGGCTTTCACAACGTGAAGGGCGTTACCACACTGTCAAAAAGAATTCTAAAGCCGTTATCAATCAAATGAATAAAATTCAGCAAGAAAGCATGAACGAAAATACACATATAGATTTGAGAGATCTAGAGATTGACGTGCATTCAGACCTTATAAAACATGAACAACCTCACGTAAAACACAATTAACAAGAAGGATAACAATCATGAGCTTAGAACAACAAACACCCAAAAAGGAAAGCGCAGGTGCTCCTTCTAACATGGATAGTAATCGTAGAGAGTCTGGCAAACATAGTGACACAAAACAGTATTTAACATTTATGCTTGCAGAAGAACTTTACGGCATAGATATTTTAAAAGTTCAAGAAATTCGTGGTTGGTCACATGCAACGCAGATTCCAAATGCACCTAAGTTTATCCGAGGCGTTCTGAATTTACGTGGATCTGTTGTTCCTATTTTAGATGTACGCAGAAGGTTTACCATGCCAGAAGTTGAATTTACAGCTCAAACCGTTGTTATTGTTGTTAATGTTGCTAATAGAACAATTGGTATGATTGTAGATAGCGTAAGTGATGTGGTTGACCTGCCAATCGATGAACTGCGCCCTGCCCCTGACTTTGGATCATCTATCGACTCTTCGTTTATACAAGGGCTTTCACCAAACGGTGACGACATGGTTATTTTAATAAATGTAGAAGACATGCTTAAAGGCTGCGACCTCGTAAAGGTTGATGAGCTTGAAAAAATGGTCGCTGATGTTGAATAAAGGAGAAATTAAATGGGTACCGTACAAAATTTACAGCTAAAAAATGAATACCCTTTCACAAAGGAAGATTTTGATAATTTGAGGCATATTCTTACATCTCAAACGGGGATAGAATTACAAGATACAAAAATGCAGTTAATGTATTCCCGTCTTGTACGTAGGTTGCGTGTGCTCGAACTCAAAAGTTTTGACGCTTATTATAAACACCTTCAAGACTCACTCAAAAAAGGCAAAGACGATGAGCTTCTTGTGATGATTAACGCTATGACGACGAACGTAACTCACTTTTTTCGTGAACATCATCACTTTGATTTTTTGGCTGAACATCTGGATGAAATTTTACAAAAACATGGGAAAGTGCGTATTTGGTCTTGCGCAGCCTCTATAGGTGCCGAGCCTTGGTCTATTGCAATGGTCGTTGAAAAATATAAGAGAAGTAAACCAAATGCAGATATAAAAATTTTAGCAACTGACATAGACTCTTCTGTATTAGAAAAATGTCAAATTGGTAAATACGACCTAAATCCAGAAGTTGTGGCAGCTAATGAATATTTACAAAAATATCTTATCCCCACCAAAGAACCTTTAGGGCCAGGCGCCGTACATAACCACATAAATTACAAGATAGACGATAAACTTAGAAAGCATGTAGAGTTTAAAAAGCTGAATTTACTTCACGATTGGGCCGGTAGCATTGAAAAAAACTTTCATTTTATATTTTGTCGTAACGTCATTATTTACTTTAGCAAAGAAACACAAAAAACATTGTTTAAAAAAATAGATAAAAAGTTGCCAGAAGACTCGTATTTATTTTTAGGTCACAGCGAAAGCTTAGTGAACGTATCTGCAAATTATAAAAGCCTTGGTCACACAACATACAAAAGGTTAACAGATGCCTGAAAAAGAGTTACAGCGTAAATCTAGCCACCATTATATCCACAGTAAAAATCACAAGTGGACAACAAAAATAATGCCTGGTGAATTTTATGCAACAGCGAATGATGAGATGCTGGTGACTGTTTTAGGCTCATGTATTGCCGCTTGTATATATGATGAACAAACAGGATTAGGTGGCATGAACCATTTTATGCTTCCTCATAGCGAAGATGGTAAATGGGCTGGCAACAGCTTAGCAACACGTTATGGCAACTTTGCTATGGAACACCTTATAAATGAGCTGTTAAAAAAGGGCGCATTAAAAGAAAGACTGCGCGCTAAAATTTATGGAGGCGGAGACTGTATTAGCTCAACAAGAAAAACCGTTGGAAATGCTAACATTGATTTTGTAAGAGAATATTTAAAAGTAGAGAAAATAAAAATATTAGATGAAGACTTAGGCGGTAATTGTTCTAGAAAAATATATTTTACACCAAATAACGGCCAAACAACCGTCAAAAAAATACACATTAAAAATGATACCATTCGTGAACGAGAAGACCGCTACGAACATGAATTAGAAGTTAATAAAATTGATAATGATATAGAGTTGTTTTAAGGGAATAAAAATGACAGAAAATATAAACAGCATAAAAGTAATGGTTATTGATGACTCATTAAGCATGCGTATGTATTTGTGTAGTTTATTTCACAAAACACCTGGTTTTGAAGTTATAGCCTCTGCTGAAAACCCTATTATTGCAATGGAAAAGCTTAAAACTTTAACACCTGATGTAATTACTTTGGATGTTGAAATGCCAGAAATGGACGGTTTAACTTTCCTTAAAAAATTGATGCGCTTAAAACCGTTACCTGTAGTCATGATCTCAACCCTCACCTCGACAGGAACATCAACAGCTATTGAAGCTTTAAACAATGGTGCGATTGACGTCGTTGGCAAACCATCACATAAGGCATCAGAGCTTGCTGAATCTCAAAGCGATATAATAGAAAAAGTACGTGCAGCTGCTCATGCGAAAGTTGGGCAAAGTAATGTAAGAAGCCTACCTAACGCTGTACAGCAAAACAGCAATGCCGCCTCAACAAGAGACTATGAGCCTGTTAAAACTATCGACGACCTACTCCCATTAAAAGCATCTATAGCAAATGAAAATTCAAAACCACTTATTGTTATAGGATCTTCTACTGGCGGCCCCCCTGCACTTAAGGAAATTATAAGTGGTTTAACAAACCCAAACACGCCCCCTATTGTTATTGTTCAGCATATAGGCATTGGATTTACAAAATCATTAGCTAAAAACATTAATAATATTAGCGACCTTACAGTTACAGAGGCCCAAGAAGGAGAAGTGTTAAAAAACGGTCATATTTATATTGCCCCCTCTGGTAAACATTTGGCTATTAAGAAAAACTCAATGGGACACTATATATGTGAAACATTAGACTGTGGCCGCATTAACCGCCACAAACCTTCTGTTGATGTTTTATTTAGAACTGCGCAACAAGTATGTGGGAAAAAAATATTGGCCATCGTTTTAACCGGCATGGGCGACGATGGCGCCAGATGCCTTAAAGATCTTCACTCAATTGGGGCAGAAACAATTGTCCAAAATGAGGAAAGCTGTGTTGTTTATGGTATGCCGCGCATGGCCTTAAACTTAGAACCAAAACACAAATCACTCAACCTTAAACAAATAACAAAAGCAATAAAGGATTACACATCATGATTGAGCTTAAAAAACAAAACGATTCTCATTATGAAATTTTACTGGAAAAGTCATTTGACTTCGAAAACCATGGCGACTTTAGATTTTATGTGAAAAAAATTATAGAGGCCAATGCGCAGTATCTTTCAATAAATTTTAAAGAAGTTGAATATATCGATTCATCTGCACTCGGTATGCTTATGCTTGCCAAGCACGAAACAGACCAACACAATTGCAAATTAGAGCTTTCAAACGTTAAAGATGGTCACGCAAAGGATGTTTTGCACCTTGTTAAATTTAACCAATTATTCACCATCTGCGAATCATAAAAAAGGCTTATTATTTATGAAAATTACGCATTTCAATTACGACCCTACATGCCAAGACTCAACGATTAAGTCTTTAGACGTTTGCCTAAAAGAACTGTGTGATAAAAACATAAAGACAACGCCTGAAAACTCTGTTTATTATTCTGATACTTTTGATAGTATTGATAAAATAACATCAAAATACGGTATCTACATATGGGCAAACTCTCCCCATAAAAGCGTTGATAAATTAATTGAACTGCCTGATATTCCAAGTGAACATATCATCACAGTTATTGGCGAAAGCAAACTACTCTATACTTCTAAGTTTTCTATGATGCTTAGTAAATTTTTATTTAATGAAGCTTATCTTACAAAAAAACAGTCTCAACAATATTTTACTGTTTTACAAGAAAGCCTCATCAATGCAATTGAACACGGGAATTTAGGATTAAGTGATAAAAAAAAGTTCTCTATAAAACAAGATAAGTGGTTTGATGAATTTAGAAATATATCTGAAGAGTTTTTACATAACCAGGCTGCAGGGGAAAAACTTGTTGTTGTGCAATGCAGATTAGAGCATGAGAATGTTATAACGAGTGTTATTGATGAAGGTGACGGATTTGATATTGATAACAAAAAAATCCCTGAAGAAGAGAGCCTGTCCCATGGTAGAGGCCTTGACCTTATAAAAGGCATTGCCGATAAACTAAATTTTAAAAATGGAGGAAACTGTTTAGAGTTTAATTTTAAAGCATGCTTTTTAGAAAACAGAGGCTACGATACAGAGCTCAGTATTTCTAATTTGAGATCAAAATCAAAAGTTCTCATTGTAGATGATCAATTATCCAACTTAAAGGTGGCCGAACTGCATCTTAAATCTGCAGGGTATAAAAATATTATTTTAGCAACTTCGGGTGAAGAAGCTTTAGAAATATGTAAGAATCTCATGCCTGATATTATTATTCTAGATGTTATTATGCCTAAAATGGATGGATTCACCACCTGTAGAAAAATTAAACAATCACGCCAATATTCTAATATTCCTATACTATTTTTTACAGGGTTAGATGATTCTAAAAATAGAATTAAAGGATATCGTTTAGGTGCTGTTGACTATGTCACAAAACCAATTCAGCGCACGGAACTTGTTGCACGCGCCGATAGTCACATACAAAACAGTATTTTATTTCAAAGATTAAATGAGAATTACAATAGAATTCAAAAGGATTTAAAACGCGCAAAAGCATCGCAACTTGACCTTCTGCCAAGTAAAGATGTACTTGACTCTATTCAAATGAGATACGGTGTGGAAATTACATCTTCATTTGATACATGTACAGAACTTGCAGGTGACTATTGGACAACTTTTGACATAGGTTCTGGTAAACTAGGGTTTATTTTGGCCGATTTCACAGGTCATGGGATTGCTGCTTCATTAAATACAGTTCGTTTGCACTCCCTTATTTTAGACGCAGTAAAGTTATATTCAAACCCTATAAACTTTGTAATGCATATCAATGAAAGGCTTAAAGACCTTATACCTATTGAAGATTTCGCAACATTTGTTTATGCCATTTTAGATATTACAACAGGCGAGCTTAGTTACATTGGGTGCGGTAACCCACCTATTGCCATTATACCAAAAAATAAAGCTGACGGTTGTCGTTATCTTAAGTGCGAAGGATTACCGCTTGGACTTATTAACAGCTCAGAACTAACATTAAATTTAAAAAAAACAACATTAGAGGATGGTGATAGTATATTTTTATTTAGTGATGCGCTTCTTGAAACAATACATACAGACACTGGAAAAATGTGGTGCGAAGCTGACCTGCTAACAAAAATGAACCATATGTATAAACAAAATTCAAATTCGAACTTACGCGATATTTTAAACATGTATAACTACACTTCACAAAAGCCATTAAAAGATGACTTAACTTTGGTTTATATAAACTATAAGGGTGATAATCTTAGTAAGGGACTTCCTCGTAACTATAACCACCCTGACGCAATACTGCAAGAGCTGACGGGCTAACAACACCTAAATCTGACTGGTTAGGTCCAACGGGTTCTGCGAGTACAAACGTATTTACATCAATATTTATGGCGAAGTCGTCCCGACCTTTTTTATAGTCAAAACCAACCAGAGCATGTCCAGGAACATATATAACTGCTATACGTGCATAAGGGTATATATTCCTCATAATTGCAGCAAACATCACACTTTTTGAGTCACAATCCCCTTTGTTGCCTTGTATGATTCCATATGGTGTCAAGAATCCTGCGCCATTAGAATTTCTAACGTCTTCAAGTGTGTCATAAGGAATAGACTGTATAAAATGCAGAACATGGTTTGTAATATCTCTTGAAGTCCCACCACGGACATTTTCCTTTAAGGCATATGCAACGGGACGCATGGCCAAAACATAACGTTTAGCTATCGTTCCATGTGCGGGTCTAATGGTATTTTCTTTGGCATTATAATTATAAAATCTCTTCTTGAAATATGCCTGATTAACTTTTTCCTGCTCTTCTTCCATTAACTTCATAAAACGGTTAATTTTATTTTGTTTCAAATTTCCTTCAAAGGAAATCTGGCGCGTTTTTTCATTAAAATCTACACTCATACCGGAAGGTGTATGATATTTTATAAATTCTTGAATCTGCAAAGTTACAGCCTTATCTAGTTCACTTTGATCAAATTTTTGAAATTCAGTTAAAGACCTTTTCACGTCGTCGGCATATAATTTAAAAGACGTATTAAACTTTTGACCATTTGGATTACGCCAAACGTAGTCATATTTCATAACACCATTATGTATAGAGCGATTAAAGGAAATTTGCTGCGCCAACGCATTTTCAATATAAAAGCTTAAAATCACAGATAAAATTAAGCATAACTTAATAAATTTTATATACATGAAATTGATAAGCACGCCCTCTTTTATTCCTTTTAATCACAAACTACAAATATAGCCCTTATTATAGGCTTATGTCACATGATAATAGTCGCAGTCAATTTCATATAAAATAAAATGTATGCAATGTTCTTGCAAATTTTAAATAAACGCGTTAATCTTTCAAACAAATTTGTACCACTTTTTACTTTTACTGATACACACAATAACGTGTGTAACAACACTCTTACCTATAGAAATATTCTATTTACTCCCCAAAACTGGAGGTAAAACCCCATGTCAAAGAAACCTATTGATGACACTTTGGTGTCAAAAGCTATTGTACATGATCGTCGTAGCCAAGGGTCTAGCAGCACTAAAAGTGTTGAGAGATTTAAAAAGCAACACGACCGTCAAATCCGTAAACGTTTGCAAGAATCATTTAACAACGACTCAATTGCTGATATCGCTAACGGTCAAACAATTGACATTCCTGTTGAATCTGGCAAAGAATACGTTATCCATAAAGACCAAGGTGGCACAAAAGACCGTGTTCACCCAGGTAATGATCAGTTTAGCACAGGTGATCTTATCCAACGCCCAAAAGGCGGTGGTGGTGGTGGCGGTGCAGGCGAAGGCGACGCAAGTGACAGCGGCGAAGGCCAAGACGATTTCGTTTTTCAAGTCTCTCAAGAAGAGTATTTGGATGTGTTGTTTGAAGATTTGGAACTTCCAAACCTTGAAATGAAAGAAATTGCTAAAGCTGTTAAAATGCGTTTTAAGCGTAAAGGTATTACCAGTAGCGGTACGCCTGAACGTCTTATAGCTGAACGTACAGTTAAAAAGAACAAGTCTCGTAAAATTGCAGTAGGCCTAAACCGCCTCAAACGCATTCAGAACATTCTTGAACTTACTTTAACGTATGTAAATGCGCGCAACTCTGGTCAAACAGAAAAAGAAGCTGCCGTTTCAAAAGACGAAGCATTTAATACCCTCGCCCTAGAAATGAAAGCTGACAACAAGCTAGCCTTAGCCGCTAAAAAAGCTCTTTCAAAATCTCCAAGCTATGCCTTATACAAGCTATGCATGCAAACTGTAGATACATTATTACAGCAAAAGCGTGTAACAAAAGCTATGTTAACGCAAGCCGAAGAGGACCTGAATTCTTTATTAGCCCAGCTTATAGCAGCTGTAGCATCTAAGCGTCGTAGTTCTGTAACAGATGCCGACATTGACGGTGTATTTGGTAATATTGCACGCGTGCCTGAACCAAGTGAAAACGCTGTTATGTTTTGCCTCATGGATGTTTCAGGTTCTATGGACCAAGAAACAAAAGAAAATGCGAAACGTTTTTATATTTTGCTATACCTTTTCTTAATCCGCACCTACGGCAAAGACAATGTAGACATTGTTTTCATTCGCCATCACACCCAAGCAAAGGAATGTGATGAAGAAGAGTTTTTCTACAGCCAAGAAACCGGTGGTACCATTGCAAGTAGCGCACTTGAATTGATGAATGAAATTCAAGAAAAACGTTATCCCGCTTCGGAATATAATGTTTTTGCAGCGCAAGCTTCAGATGGTGACAACTGGGGTGATGATAACCGTCGTTGTAATGAACTTGTACGCGAAATGCTTGAAGAACGTGTACGTTACTTCGTTTACGTTGAAATTACACGTCGCCAGCATCAAGAAATGTGGCGTACTTATGAAAAAATTGCCTCCGATACCAAACAAATGGCAATTGGGCACATCACTTCTAAAGGAGATATCCCTAAAGTATTTAGAGAGTTCTTCTTAAAAGATGATAGTAAAGGCTAATTTAATTTCCATAATCGAAAAAAAGCAGCTTTGGCTGCTTTTTTTTTATGAATTTAGTTTTTTTTATTGCATTAAAGTGATTGTATGTATACCATGTGTTTCATGACAAGTATGCCTAGGCATGCATAACCTATTCCTTTATTGGAATCCTTAACTTTTTAGCTGGTTAACACCGGACATGCGCTATTATTTTAGCTGTTTCAATTTGCAGATCCCCTGCATTTTTTCTTTACCCTTACCTACTGGAGGTAAACATTATGACTACGTTACTTCAACGTAAAAAAGGTCAAGACCTTAAGCGTAAACCAACGCATATGTCTATTGAAGAATTTTTAGTGAAAGCTAAAAACGATCCTTCTTGCTATGCCCCTGCGGCAGAACGCCTATTAGCCGCTATTGGTGAACCAAAGCTTGTTGACACGTCAACCGATGCACGTTTATCGCGCATTCATGGTAACCGTGTGATTAAGCGTTATGACATCTTTAAAGACTTTTTTGGCATGGAAGAAACCATCAACCAGATCGTTTCATACCTAAAGCATTCAGCACAAGGTTTGGAAGAATCAAAGCAGGTTCTATATCTTTTAGGTCCTGTTGGTAGTGCAAAATCTTCATTAGCTGAAAAGCTAAAAGCTTTAATGACAAAGGCACCTATTTACCGCCTTGCTATTAAAGACGAAGATGGAGCGTTTATCCCTTCCCCTGTGAATGATAGCGTATTCGGTTTATTTGGCGAAGACGACTATGATGCACTTGAAGAAGAGTATGGCATTCCACGCCACATTGTTGGTAAGCATTTAATCTCTCCTTGGGCCGCTAAGCGTCTAGCCGAGTTTGAAGGTGATTACTCACAGTTTTATGTGGAAGAAATTTACCCTTCTATCCTTGACCAGATTGGTATTGCTAAAACTGAACCAGGTGATGAAAACAACCAAGATATTTCTACCCTAGTGGGTAAGGTTGATATTCGTCAGCTTGAGTATTTCAGTCAAACTGACGCAGATGCCTATGGCTATTCTTCTGGTGCGCTTTGTAAAGCAAACCAAGGCCTAATGGAATTTGTGGAAATGTTTAAAGCACCTATCAAGGTATTGCACCCATTACTTACTGCAACGCAGGAAGGTAACTACAACCCGACCGAGGGTATGAGTGCAATTCCATTTGAAGGTATCATCCTTGCTCACTCAAATGAATCAGAGTGGACAACCTTCCGTAATAACAAAAACAACGAAGCGTTCTTAGACCGTGTTTACATTGTCAAAGTGCCTTATTGTTTACGTTACGAAGAAGAAGAGATGATTTACCAAAAGCTTATTAAACACAGTAAGTTGTCGGGTTCGTCTTGTGCGCCACATACCTTAAGCCTTTTAGCTCAATGGTCTGTACTCACACGTTTAGGCGAGCATCCTAACAACCCTGATCTCGTTGCGAAAATGCGCGTCTATAACGGTGAAAACCTAAAAGACGAAGAAGTTCGTGCAGCAAGTCTTCAGGAATATCTGGATATGGCAACCGACCGTGAAGGTATGGAAGGTATGTCGACACGTTTTGCGTTTAAGATCGCTTCGGCTGTCTTTAACTTTGACGACGACGAAATTGCCGCAAACCCTGTTCACTTGTTTAAGGTTTTAGAAGACCGTATCAAGCGTGAAGGTTTGCCTCAAGATATTACTGAAAAGTATGTAAGCTTCATCCACACGCATCTCATTCCAAAATATTTCGATGTTATTGGAAAAGAAATACAAGAAGCTTATTTGGATTCATACACGGAATACGGTCAGAATATTTATGATCGTTATGTTAACTTTGCGGACCATTGGGTTCAAGATAATGACTACCGTGATCAAGATACAGGCGCCATCTTTGACCGTTCTGCGTTAAATGCAGAGCTTGAAAAGATCGAAAAACCTGCAGGTATCAGCAATCCAAAAGACTTCCGTAACGAGATTGTTAACTTCAACTTACGTGCAAAAGCCAACAACGGTGGCGAAAGCCCTGATTGGCGAGAAATGACGAAGTTTAAGGCTGTTATTGAGAAGAAAATGTTCTCAAGCACAGAAGACTTGTTGCCGATATTATCATTTGGTAATGCAAATGCGTCTGAAAAAGATGCAGATTCGCAGCAAAGCTTCCTTAAACGTATGGTCAAAAAAGGCTATACCGAAAAGCAAGTTCGTTTGATCTCTCAGTGGTATCTGAACGTTCGTAAATCTAACTAAGTAATCGACCTAAAAAGGCCTCCCACACGGGAGGCTTTTTTTTATGCTATACGCTCATTTATTTAAATACAAAGCACAAAAAAAGGCCGTATAAAACGACCTTTTAAATTCTAAAAGCTTACTGCTTATTAGCCAACAAGTTCTTCAGATTTAAAGAAGTAGTTGATTTCACGTTCAGCAGCTTCAGCTGAGTCTGAACCGTGTACGCCATTTGCGTCAATGCTTTCACAAAAATCACGACGGATAGTACCTTCAGCAGCTTCAACTGGGTTAGTTGCGCCCATTAGATCACGGTTTGTGTTAATAGCATTTTCACCTTCAAGTACAGAAATAACAACTGGGCCAGAAGTCATAAATCCAACAAGCTCACCAAAAAATGGGCGCTCTTTGTGCTCAGCGTAAAAACCGCCAGCAAGTTCATCGTCAAGTTTAACTTTTTTCAAAGCCGCTACTTTAAGACCAGCATCTTCAAAACGAGTAATGATTTTACCGATAATGTTTTTTTCTGTTGCATCTGGTTTGATGATAGAAAGTGTACGTTCAATAGCCATAGTTAAAAACCTCTTATTCAAAATTACATTGGAGAACTCATTTAACGAGCTTCCTTTAGGCAACTTTTACAGAAAAAACTGATTGAATGCAACTTTTTTATAAAGCTGCTTACGATAAAGCTTCAACAAAATGCTTGCGGCACATAGAAACATAACTTTCATTACCACCGATTTCTGTTTGTGCACCTTCTTTTAAGCCTTTACCATGCGCATCCACACGTAAATTCATCGTCGCTTTTGAACCGCACTTGCAAATTGTTTTAAGCTCTTTAAGTTCGTCGGCAATGGCTAATAATCTTTCGCTACCAGTAAAAAGAGCTCCCTTAAAGTCGGTTCTTAAACCATAACATAAGACAGGCACGGCGTGCTTATCACAAATCTGTGCCAATTGATCCACATGTGCTGCAGTTAAAAATTGTGCTTCATCAATCAATATGCAATCAATGGAATTTTGAGCATGCTTTTGAATAAAACCATTATAGAAGTTTGTGCCGTCTTCAAACATGTACGCCTTTGCTGCTAAACCAATACGAGACGTAATTTTGCCTGTCTCATAACGGTCATCAACTGCGGCTGTATATAGCAAAGTGGTTAAACCGCGCTCTCTATAATTAAAATCAGCTTGTAATAATGTAGTTGTTTTTCCCGCATTCATGGCTGAATAATAAAAATAAAGTTTTGCCATGACTAGCCCTTTAACAAGCGTGATTGTTGACGCTTCCAGTCTTTTTCCTTACCAACAGCGCGTTTATCATGCTTCTTACGTCCACGACCAAGTGCAATTTCAACCTTTACGCGCCCATCTTTCCAATAAATTTTCAGAGGTACAAGTGTTAAGGCTTGTTGATCTTTTTTCAAAGAAATGCGATCAAGTTCAAGGCGGTGCATTAAAAGCTTACGGCTACGAGTCTCTTCATGTTGTGTATAACCTGCATTTTTATAATGAGAGATATGGCTGTTAATTAAAAACAATTCAGAGTCCCTGTTAAATTGCGCGTAGCATTCATTGATACTCGCTTTTTTTTCACGCAGAGATTTTACTTCGCTACCTGTTAACACGATGCCACACTCGAATGTTTCGAGAATATCGTAATCGTGTCGCGCTTTTTTATTTTGCGCAATCAGGTTTGTGTTATCTGTTTTCTTTTGTTTAGCCATGGGTAAGGTTTACTTTGTACTGTTGCTTATATCAAGCATTTTATTTGATTCCATCTGATTTAGCAATTGCTCAACGGCTTTATTTACGTCTTGTTTTTCTTTTAAAGCTTTAAAATATTCGAACTCTTGCTTTTGACGCATCTCTTCTTCGATTATAATTTTTTCTAAATAAAAGCTTCCTATTAAAATAGCTGTCATAAGTACCATAAACATGACTAAACCTATATGACGTTTTTTCTGGCTTTCACGTTTGTCCATAAAGCGAAAACTTAGAGCCAAAAAAACCAATGCGATTAAATAAGGTAGGTGCTCAACAAGCATAGATATTGTTTGAGAGTTTGGCCCATGTATAAGTATCATTAAATAAGGCCATGTTGCCGCAATAAAAGTTATAGCAATAAATATACCTGTGACAGCTCTTGCTAACTTGTAAATTTGTTCCATTTTCATCGCCCTTTTTATAGTAAATTTTCTAGTGCTGATAGAATACTACTTATAGATTCTAACCTTTGCTTACCTTGCGGCATAACTCGGTGCATTATAATACGTTGATCAGGTTTAACCGTTACAAGACCTGCATTATTTTGCACATATTGTAACAAGGCGACAGGCTTTGCAAATGTTTTATTATGTAAGGTTATAACAATACCTTTTGGTCCTACGTCCAACTTACTTATATTTAATGCTTTGCATCTATTTTTTAACATAACAACCTGTAATAAAGACGAAACCTCTTCTGGTAAATCCCCGAACCTATCAACCATTTCATCTGAAAAATCTTCTATATCTTCAGGCGTTTCCAAGTTTGCAAGCTTACGATACAAGGACATTCTAGTACCGAGATCTGTGACATACAAGTCGGGTATTAAGAAAGATAATCCAATATTAAGAGTTGGTGTAAAAGATTGAATTTCTTCTAAATTATCCACACCCGTTTCTGCTTTGCGTTTGGTGTTTGCCACAGCTTCGTGAAGTAATTTATTATAAAGTTCAAAGCCAACTTCTTTTACGTGCCCACTTTGCTCTTTCCCTAAAATATTACCAGAACCACGGCTGTCCATATCGTATGACGCCAACGTAAACCCTGCCCCAATGCCTTCTAGTCTTTGTAGTATTTGCAGTCTTTTAACGGCGTCGGCCGACATATGCCCAACACCTGGAAGCAAGAAATAAGCATACGCGCGGATTTTAGAACGCCCCACACGTCCACGAATTTGATAAAGCTGTGCCAAACCAAAGCGGTCAGCGCGGTGCACAATGAGTGTATTAGCACGCGGCACATCAATTCCGCTTTCAATGATTGTCGTTGCTACCAAAACATTAAAATGGCCGTCATAAAAATCTGTCATTGTACGGTCAAGGGCGTCTTTTGGCATTTGCCCGTGTGCAATCCGCACCTTACTTTCAGGCACAAGGTTTTGTATAGTTTCAGCAAGCTTATCAATACCGTCAACTCTTGGTGTGACAACAAAAACTTGCCCACCGCGAAAAACCTCACGCAGGATAGCCTCACGCATAACTTTACGATCGAACTTCATTACATATGAACGTATCGCCAACCTATCAACAGGCGGTGTTGTAATTAAAGAAAGCGTCCGTAATCCGCTCAAAGACATTTGTAATGTACGTGGAATTGGCGTTGCTGTAAGCGTTAATACATCTACATTTGCTTTTAACTGTTTCAACTTTTCCTTATGAGCAACACCAAAACGCTGCTCTTCATCAACCACCAATAAGCCTAAGTTTTTAAACTTAACTGAATTGCCTAATAAAGCATGCGTGCCAATCACAATATCAACATCACCATTTTCTATGCCTTTTAAAGTTTCGGCCTTTTGCTTGCCTGTAACAAGGCGAGATAAGTGCCCTACTTTAATTGGGAAATCTTTAAATCTATTGAAGAAGTTTTCAAAATGTTGGCGTGCAAGCAATGTTGTTGGCACTGTGATAGCCACCTGCTTACCATCAGAAGCTGCAATAAATGCACTGCGTAATGCCACCTCAGTTTTACCAAAACCAACGTCGCCCACAACAAGCCTGTCCATAACACCTTCGCCATAAAGGTCATCTTCAACGTCATTCACAGCTTGCTGTTGCTCTGGAGTTGGCACAAATGGGAAACCTGCACAAAATTCATCATACATGCCATCGGGTTGGCTATATCTGTGCCCTTTTCTTACCTCACGTTCAGCAGCCACTTTAATAAGGTCACCCGCCATGGCCATAAGGTCTTTCTTAACTTTTGCCTTGCGGGCTTGCCAGGCTGCACCACCTAATTTATCAAGCCTTGTACTGTCCACATCACCGCCATAACGTGAAAGCACGTCAAGTGAAACAACAGGTACATATAATTTATCGCCGCCATCATATGTTAAATGTAAAAAATCTTGCTGGCTGCCGTCTACTTCCATTGTGACTAAACCTTCAAACTGACCAATACCATGGTCGCTATGAACCACGAGGCCACCTACTTCTATTTCATTAAAATGGGAAATAACATCAGCAGATTTTCGTTTTTTAGATTTTACTGGGCGGTTATTTTTTTCGCCAAACAAGTCTTGTTCGGTAATAATAAGTTGACCAAGTTCTTTGTCATAAAAGCCCCAAGAAAGAGGTGTGACGGCCATGGTTAAGCCATCGGCCTTTAAGAAGTCTTTATAACTTTTGATGGTTTGGGGCATCGGAAGACCATGCTCTTCAAGCGCTCTTTCCATACGCACCAAAGTTGAAGGCGCAAGTGCACTTAATAAAACTTTATGCCCCTCTTTTCTGGTCTCTTTCATAAGAGATATAGCACTGTCTAAAACTCCTGAATGCGCACGGGCATCAGCCAAACTAAAAGTTAACGCACTTACATTTATTTTAGTTAACTTTTCAGAACCATCATCAAAATTTGCCATTAAAAGCCATTTATGACCTGTATGAACTTTGAGCCAGTCATCATTTTGTAGGTATAAATATTCACGTTTTAAAGGACGGTATGGTTCACTCATTTCACCGTCTAAACCTTTATCGGAAACAACCGCATTAAGGCGTGCATCATAGGATTCATTGATGGCGTTAGAACGTGCTTCAAAGGCTTCTTCAGCAAGAGGTGAGCGTATAATGAGTGTGTTTTCTGGCAAAATTTCAATAAAACTTGGTAAAGGTGCCAAGCCATAAAACAGAGGTAAATAATGCCCCATCATGTCATTTTTACGGCCCTCTGTTATGTCTCTATAAATGGTATCCATAGTGCCGTTTGGAAAATGTTCACGCCAACCTTTTCTAAAATTGGTGATAGTTTCTTCTGTTAAAATAACTTCGGAAACACTTTGTATGTTAACGCTTTGAACTTCTTTTTCGGTACGCTGTGTAACAGGGTCGAATGTTTTTATACTTTCAATTTCATCATCAAAGAAATCAATACGAACAGGGTCTTCATCTGTCGCAATAAATATGTCCAACAATGACCCCCGAATAGCAAATTCTCCTGCTTCCATAACCGTGCCCACACGCAAGTAACCACAAGCCAATAACTTTTCAATAATAGCATCACGCTTAACTGTTTCATTCACAGTTAAAGTAAGGGTTTGCGGTAAATGATTTAAAGGCGGCACTTTAATAGAAAGCGCATTTGAAGTTGTTACAATAAGGCAAGGGTCACCTTTTTTAACTGCGCTCAGTGCACGTAACCTAGCGGCCTGAATCGTACCATCAGCACTAAGACGATCATAAGGTTGAACGTCCCAAGCAGGAAAAGCATAAGCCTCTAATTTCGGAAAAAACCAAGAGAGTTCAGCTAAAATACTTTCCATATGCACAGCATTTTTAGCAACAAGAACTGTTATATTTTTTAGGTCTTGTTGTAAGTGCGCTGCAAAAAATGCACACGACTGTTCTGTAATACCTAAAACAGAAGCCTCATTTTCTTTTTTAAGAATATTTATAAGTTGTTTAGGAAGCATTGCTTGTCTTCATTTTTGCAAAAACTTCTGCATTTAAATGTTCTGGTAGAGGTTTTTCACCTTGGAAATATTCTAAAAGATCAAGGTCCCCTTCTAACAACAATTCACGCAAGGCTTCTAATTCTTCCATATTAAGGTGGTCAATCTGGTCATCAATAAAAGTACCAAAAATAATATCTAGCTCTTTAATACCGCGCCTTGAACCTCTGAATTTAATTTCTTTTTTAAGCATTTCCATGGGAATAAATAGCATTCTTTTTTGCTTTGTTATAAGTTAAGCTCTATAATACTAAACTAGGCAAAAATAACAAGTAAAACGGCACCCACGTGACTATTAATTCAAGCTTTTTATTCGACACATACGACAAGCTTCCGCGTGTGCCAGAAAAACTGGTGCCACGTTTTCGTAAATTATGTGGCATGCGTTATATAGATATTTTACTGCACATGCCAACAGCTGTGCAAACACGCACCTTCCGTAAAACTTGCGACGACTGCCTTGACGTTGAAATTTCAGTATTAGCTGTTACAGTTTTAAGCCATAAATCAGGTAAAAACAGACGAGCACCTTACAAAATTTATGTTGCAGACAGCGCAGGTGAACGTCTTGAATTAGTATTTTTTAATAGCGGACCGTGGCTTAAAAACTCATACCCAATAGGTGCAGATGTAACTATTAGCGGTGTTATGATACATAGCCTTACCGAAAAACAAATGCATCATCCCGATGTATGGAGCAAGACAAAACCTTTAACAGAAATTTGCGGTGTAAGCCCAATTTATCCTTTAACCGCAGGTATTTCAAATAAAGTTTTAACCAATACTATTCAAGCTATTTTAAGCATGGCAATGGCACAGCCTTTTACAGAATGGCTACCAGAAGAATTGTTAAAACGTTATAATTGGCCACGTTTTATGTTGGCTTTAAAAGCTATACATCATCCAGAAAATGCTGATATTATCAATCCGCTTTCTCCAAGCCGCTGTCGTCTTGCTTTTGACGAACTTTATGCTTGGCAATTAGCGCTACTTAAAGCACGACAAGAAAATAGTCACCTTGAAGGAATTCAACATAATATTTCTGAAAACGGCATTAAAAATAAATTCTATGAAAGCTTACCTTTTACATTAACAGGCGACCAAAAACGCACCATTGGCGAAATCGAAGCCGACATGAAAATAGACACACCAATGCTACGCCTTGCACAGGGGGATGTTGGTAGTGGTAAAACGGTGGTTGCTTTTGCAGCCTTATTAACCGCGATAGAAAATGGTCATCAAGGTGCCATGATGGCGCCCACAGAAATTTTAGCTATCCAACATTACGAAAATGCAAAGCAGTGGTTAGAGCCTTTAGGCGTGCGCCTTGGTTTATTAACAGGTAAACTTAAAGCCAAGGAAAAACGTGAAATCAAGACCAAAATTGCCACAGGTGAAATTGATCTTTTAATGGGTACGCATGCACTCATTGAAGATGATGTTAGGCTACCAAGTTGTAGCCTTGTGGTTATTGATGAGCAGCACAGATTTGGCGTAAAACAAAGACTAGCGCTTACAAAAAACAAAGCCCCCGACTTGCTGGTTATGACAGCCACCCCTATTCCACGCACACTTGCACTTACATTTTATGGAGATATGGATATTTCTATCATCCGTGAAAAACCACCAGGACGTACCGAAATTGACACCCGTGTTTTTTCAACCGAAAAACTAGACGATATAGCGCATTCATTAGAACGCATTTTTGATAGAGGCGAACAAGTTTATTGGGTTTGCCCTTTGGTTGAAGAAAGTGAAAAAAGCGACCTTGCCGCCGCCACACAAAGACACGAACACTTACAGCATATTTACGGTGACGACGTCGCCCTTTTACATGGAAAAATGAAAGCTAAGGAAAAAGAAGCTGTTTTAAATGCATTTAAAAACAAAGAATTTAAGGTTCTTGTTTCCACAACCGTTATAGAAGTTGGTGTTGACATTCCCAACGCCACAACCATGGTTATTGAACATGCCGAACGCTTTGGTTTGTCGCAATTACACCAGCTACGTGGGCGTGTGGGGCGTGGTAGTTTACAGTCAACATGTTTGCTTTTGTACGCACCGCCTTTAGGTGTTTATAGCAGAGAAAGGCTCGACGTCATGCGTACGACAGGTGACGGTTTTATCATTGCAGAAAAAGACCTTCAACTTCGCGGACCTGGCGAAGCTTTAGGAACGGCACAAGCGGGTCGTTTATTTACCAGACTTGCCGATTTAAGTGAACACGCAGATATTATTCCAGAAGCTCGTGACCTTGCACGTTCGATTGAAAACATTGAAGCTTTTTGTAAAAATGTCGAAGCCAGTACACTCTTTGAAATATTTAAACGTGCCGAATCAACTGAACTTATGAATGCGGGTTAAACTACTTTATATTTTTGTGCACATTATGACGTTGCATAAACATGCGTACATTCATACCTTATTAAATCTTTCTGTTACAAACGTTCATGAGTTAGTTTTCAAAACCTTGGCGAAGCTTAGTTTTGTTAAGCTTTTACCAAGCTAGTTTCACACGCTTTGACGAAGCTTAGTTTTTGTTAAGCTTTTACCAAGCTAGTTTCACACGCTTTGGCGAAGCTTAGTTTCACGCGCTTTCCTCAAAGACAATTTTAACAGGGCCTTTAGTTGTCGTTTCGTATGTACCTAAATACTGAGAAACTTTCTCTGCAAGGTTTCTGTAAATTTGTGCTTGAGGGCTGTCAGGCATCGTCAACAACACAGGCATACCTGTATCTGTTTTCATACGAATATCAAGGTCAAGTGGAATTTCTGCAAGTAAAGGCACGCCCAATTCTTCTGCTGCTTTTACAGCACCGCCATGACCAAATATGTGTGATTCCGTGCCGCAGTCTGGGCAAATAAAAGTACTCATATTTTCAACAAATCCAATAATAGGTACATTTACTTTTTTAAACATATTTAAACCTTTACGGGCGTCAATCAAGGCAATATCTTGCGGGGTTGATACAATCACAGCGCCACTTAAAGCAACTTTTTGAGCCACAGAAAGTTGCGTATCACCTGTACCTGGAGGCATATCTAAAATAAGAACATCTAACTCACCCCAGTTTACCTGAAAAAACATTTGCATCAATGAGGACTGAACCATAGGACCACGCCAAACAATCGGTGCATCTTCTTCCATTAGGAAGCCGATAGACATAACTTTAACACCGTTTGAAATAACGGGTTCAATACGATCGCCGTCACTTTCGGGTTTTGCGTCTTTAACGTTCATCATACGGGGTTGTGATGGCCCATAAATGTCAGCGTCTAGCAAGCCTACTTTTAACCCTTGAACACTAAGTGCTACAGCTAAATTCATAGCCGTGGTTGACTTACCAACGCCACCTTTGCCTGAAGCAACAGCGACAATATGTTTAACGCCTTCAATTGATGTAGACATGAAAAGATTCCCTATATAAAAAGTTTATTCTCAACAGTTTTAACATAATGATTTAGCAGATGCTAGAATTGATAACATATGGGCGTAAAAAAAGCCCTCAGATGAGGGCTTTTCAAATATTACTACGCTCTATTTATTGTGAACAACAAAGCCATCTGCATAATATTCCTGCGTTCCGCTTAGGTGTAAATTATAAACAGTACCGCTTGTTACTTCACCAGAGCCAATTTCAACCAACTCTACTTCACCTGCATCAGTAAGTAATATGTCACCAACTTCAAGCTGCGTAATATTTAATGTTGGATTCAAGTTATGAGCGACCTCCGCTTCAAAAGCCTTCCAACCGTCTTTAGTTTTAAATGGGTGACCGCCTGTAACAAACAGTTCCGAACCATTGATAGAGTATTGCACGCCAGTGTACGGCGCCACACGTGTGTCAATCACGGTGTTTAAAATACCTCCAGGAGCTTGAACTTTCTCACCTTTCTTAACTTCATCAATTGGTTTCAGGGCGCCATCAGCCATCAAAATGAATGTCTCTCTAGTAAAGCAAGAACAAGTTGGTGCTGTGCAAGCTGAATAGTAATTCGCAGGACAAGCCGTACCACCACCAGAAGCAGGCGTAGTTACAACAAAAGTATGATATTTTCTTGTACAGTTACATGAACCACAACCACCGTGACATACGCCTGCAGCAGCCTGTCCCCAACACGCTACAGAATGAGTACAAGCTCCAACAGACCAAGTACCGGCACAATTCACAGCACAAGAACCTGTATTACAAGTTTGGCTACTTGAAGGTGTGCCACCTGTACATGTTGTATAACCACAAGAAACAGAACGTGTT